>MDTD01148306.1_pt1 | contig 37184 bp, 37 predicted proteins | sample 811221 | NCBI WGS metagenome assembly MDTD01 (sample SAMN05326646, study PRJNA326480) | marine metagenome | isolation source: seawater | place: Pacific Ocean: South West | collected 2011
CGGGCTGTGGAAGACGACGTCGTCGGCATAGTGCGACAGGATACGGTCGATATCCCTGTCGTTCCATGCCGACAGCCAGTCATTGGCAAATTCTTCCGCAAAAGCGCGGCTCAGCATGATCAGCTGGCCTGACCGTTCACGGCAAGTATGTCTTCCACCGTGCGCAGGCCCGGCTTCGGAGACGTCACCAGCACAGCCATGTTGCCCGGCAGGTGCTTGTTATCCAGCATCTTCTCGTGCGCAGCCGGAATGTCTTCCCACGGGAAGACTTCGGACATGCCCGGGTCGATACGCCGGTTGATGACCAGATCGTTGGCGGCGGAGGCCTGTTTCAGGTTGGCGAAGTGGCTGCCCTGAACGCGTTTCTGGCGCATCCAGAGGAAACGCGCATCCATGGTCAGGTTGAAGCCGGTGGTCCCGGCACAGATCACCACCATGCCGCCGCGTTTCACCACGAAGACCGAGACCGGGAAGGTCGACTCGCCAGGGTGTTCGAACACGATGTCGACATCCTTGTTGCCGGTGATCTCCCAGAGCGCTTTGCCGAATTTGCGGCTCTCGCGCATATAGTCCTTGAATTCCGGACCGTTCACGGTTGGCAGCTGGCCCCAGCAATTGAAGTCCTTGCGGTTCAGCACGCCTTTCGCGCCGAGGCTCAGCACGTGTTCCTTCTTGTCGTCGCTGGAGACGACGCCGATCGCGTTCGCGCCGGTCACGGCACAGAGCTGGACACCAAAACTGCCGAGCCCGCCCGAGGCGCCCCAGACGAGGACGTTGTCGGCCGGCTTCACGATGTGCGGACGGTGGCCGAACAGCATGCGGTAAGCGGTGGCGAGCGTCAGCGTGTAGCAGGCGCTTTCTTCCCAGGTCAGGTGCTTCGGGCGCGGCATGCACTGGCGGGCCTGAACGCGGCAGAACTGGGCGAAGGAGCCGTCCGGCGTCTCATAGCCCCAGATCCGCTGCGACGGCGAGAACATGGGATCGCCGCCATTGCATTCCTCATCGTCGCCATCGTCCTGGTTGCAGTGAATGACGACTTCGTCGCCGGGCTTCACGCGCTTCACCTTGCGGCCAACGGCCCAGACGATGCCTGCGGCGTCGGACCCGGCAATGTGATAGTCCTGCTTGTGAACGTCGAACACGGACACAGGTTCGCCCAGGGCGGCCCAGATGCCGTTGTAGTTCACGCCCGCAGCCATCACGAGCACCAGCACTTCATCGGAATCGATTTCCGGCACGGGCACTTGTTCCAGTTGCATCGCAGTTGATGGCCGGCCGTGACGTTCCCGGCGGATCGCCCAGGCGTACATCATTTTCGGAACATGGAACTCGGGCGGAATCTCGCCCAACTCATAAATGTCTTTGACTTCCCGGCTCATGGCGGAATGCCCTCCTCCTTTGTACTGTCTGCGAAAAACCCGGTGGTGCGATCTTGGTGCAGCTTCACAAGGCCCTCGGCGCGCGCCACCTTGGCGTCATGGTTGCCGTGATGCAAGTTGTTTTGTTGCGGTGCACAATATCAAGCGTCAGGAGCGTGATAAAAATGACAATCGGTCGAACTGTCTATCTGAGCGGAAATTTCTGTCCTGTTGAGGATGCAACGATTTCCCCGTTCGACCGGGGGTTTCTGTTTGCCCATGCCGCGTATGAAGTGACTTCGGTATATGATGGCCGCTTCATCGACATGGAGGGGCATCTTTCACGTCTCCGGCGCACGTTGGAGGGCATATCCATCCCCAATCCCTACAGTGATGAGCAATGGGCTGAAATCCATTCGGAACTCGTCGACAAGAACGGGGTGGAAGAAGGGCTGGTCTATCTTGAGGTGACGGGCGGGGCGTATGGCATGCGCGATTTCGCCGGTCCGGAGACCTTTTCGCCAACTGTATTTCTTTACGCCGACGCCCGTCCGCTGATCGGCGATCTGGCCCGGGAGGGGATCAAGGCGATCACTCTGGGCGATACGCGCTGGAAGCGGCGCGACATGAAGACCGTGCAGCTCCTGTCTCAGGCGCTGGCGTACCGCGCCGCACGTGAAGCCGGCGCGGAAACGGCCTTCATGATCGAAGACGGGCTGGTGACCGAGGCCGCCTCGGCGAATGCCTGGATCGTTGACGCCGAAGGACGGTTGATCACGCGCGAGCTCTCCCATTCGATCCTTCCGGGCATCACCCGGGCGGGGGTCGCCTCTCTTCTTGCGGCGAGCGGACTCGAAATGGTCGAGCGCGCCTTTACGCCGGAAGAGGCTGCCTCAGCGAAGGAAGTGTTCACGACCTCGTCCGGCGCGATCGTTGCCCCGGTCGTTGCGCTGGATGGCAAGCCGATTGGAGACGGGAAGCCTGGCCCGGTGACCCGGCGGATCCAGCGTCTCTATTATGAGGCGATGGGGGCCGATGTTGCCGCGGTGGCGCCCTGGGCGCTGGGCTGAGCCGGTAAGACTGACCGGATCTTGATGGTGAGAATGATGCTGGCGAGCGCCAGCGTCACCACATTGGCGATGATGATCGGCATCGCGCCGAGTGAAATGCCGTAGATCAGCCACGCCGCCACACCGGCCGTAAACATGGCGTACATGGCGAGGGAAATGCCCTCCGTGCGCCGGGTGCGGATGACCAGTACGGCCTGAGGAACGAAGGACAGCGTTGTCAGGACCGCTGCGATAGTGCCGATAATGTCGATCATGGGTCGCGAAGCTCCGAGAGGGCCGCGCCTCATAGCCTGAATTGAGGCGGTTGGGGAGCGTTTTTGATCGCGGCTTCAGCGTTCGTCCGGTGCGGTAAATTCGCCCTCGATAATATCGTCGGGCCCGTCGTCCGGTTGGTTCCGGGAGGTGAACGAGGCGTTCAGTTGTGTGGCCACGATATTGGCCTGCCCCACTGCCAGGCGGGCACTGGCAAGATTCATCAGGTAGACCGCCAATGTTGTGCCCCCGCCGATCAACAAGTCTGGCCAGCCGAATCCGCGGGCGAGAGACGTGTCCCGGAAGAGGGCAAGTATGCCGAGCGTGATGATAAAGATGCCCAGTAACAGGCCTGTTCGCGCGGCGAAGCCCGGCCAGAAGGCGCCGGGATCCGGCATGCGGGTTTCACCGGCGGCGCGCAGAAAGCGGATGCGTTCCACCCAGGAGACCAGCATCATCCCGCCTGCCAGCAACAACAGAACAAGGAAGCTGCGCTGCATGACGGCAGACAGGGCCGCTGCTGCGGGAAAGGCGACCAGTGCCGCGAGGCGCAGGCGCAGTGCGAGCTGCATTGAGCCGGGTGAAAATCCCTCTGTGGGGCCGCCGGGGGAAACGTGTATCATGGGGTGAATGTGGCCCTGCCCGCCTGCGGCCGCAAGACGCTCCATCCGGTGTCTTGTCAGCTGGGTTTCCGGAGGGCATGTTGCGCCGCAACATAAAATCCAGCGTTGGGAGGCGCTTGCCCCATGGCCGATACTCAGACTTCTTTCCAGCACGCCCCCGACCGGCCGTGGATCTTCCGCACCTATGCCGGCCATTCGACCGCGAAAAAGTCGAATGAGCTGTATCGGATGAATTTGGGCAAAGGCCAGACGGGCCTGTCCATCGCTTTCGACCTGCCCACGCAGACAGCCTACGACGCCGACCACATCCTGGCGCGCGGCGAAGTCGGCAAGGTCGGCGTTCCGGTCAAGCATCTCGGCGACATGCGGGAGCTCATGGCCGAATTGCCGCTGGAGCAGATGAACACGTCGATGACGATCAATGCGCCGGCGTCCTGGATGCTCGCGCTTTATGTCGCGCTGGCCGACGAGCGCGGCGATGATCGCGGCAAGCTGCGGGGCACGACCCAGAACGATATCGTCAAGGAATACCTCTCACGCGGGACGTATGTGTTCCCGCCCGAGCCGTCGATGAAGCTGATCTCGGACATGGTCACCTGGTGCTACACCGAGGTGCCGAAGTGGAATCCGATGAATGTCTGCTCCTACCACCTGCAGGAAGCCGGTGCGACGCCGGAACAGGAACTGGCTTATGCCCTCGCGACGGCAATCGCGGTGCTCGACACCGTAAAAGCGGGTGGCAAAGTTCCAGAAGAAGACTTTGAGACCGTATTCGGTCGAATCTCTTTCTTCGTGAATGCAGGTGTGCGTTTCGTTACGGAACTCTGTAAGATGCGTGCCTTTGTGGAACTCTGGGAGGACATCGGCCGGGAACGCTATGGCGTCACCGACCCGAAAGCCCTCCTGTTCCGCTATGGCGTGCAGGTAAACTCGCTTGGTCTGACCGAACCGCAGCCGGAGAACAATGTTTACCGCATCCTGATCGAAGCGCTGGCCGTGACGCTGTCCAAGAAGGCGCGTTGCCGCGCACTGCAGCTGCCGGCCTGGAACGAGGCGCTTGGACTGCCGCGCCCGTGGGACCAGCAATGGTCGCTGCGCCTGCAACAGGTCCTCGCCTACGAAACAGACCTTCTCGAATATGAAGACCTGTTCGACGGCAGCCATGTGATCGAAGGCAAGACGAACGAGCTGAAGGAACTCGCCCGCACGATGCTGGCCGAGATCGATGCGCGCGGCGGAGCGACGAACGCCATCGACTTTATGAAAGAGAGCCTGGTCGGCGCGCACATCGAACGTGTGAAGGCAATCGAATCCGGCGACCTCACCGTGGTCGGCGTGAACCGCTACACTGAAACGGCAGAGAGCCCGCTGGGCGGCGGCGACGGCGCGATCCAGACGGTCGATCCGGCTGAGGAGATGATGCAGGTCCGTGAACTGACGGCCTGGCGCAAGAACCGCGACAATGCCGCTGTCGACGCGGCGCTGGCCGGCCTGAAGGCGGCTGCGCAAGAGGGGACCAATATCATGGAACCCTCGATCACCTGCGCCAAGGCAGGCGTCACCACGGGCGAGTGGGGCCAGGCCATGCGCGACGTGTTCGGCGAGTATCGCGGTCCGACCGGGGTGGCCGTCGTCATCAATTCGGACAGCAATGAAGACACCGAAGCCGTCCGCAAGGACGTTGACCGCGTCTCCGAGGCGCTGGGCCGCCGCCTGACCTATGTGCTCGGCAAGCCGGGCCTCGACGGGCACTCCAATGGCGCCGAGCAGATCGCCGCGCGCGGCCGCGAGGTCGGCATGGACGTCGTCTATGAAGGTATCCGCTTCGCGCCGAACGAAATTGCCGCGCAGGCTAAGGAAGCCAATGCGCATGTGGTCGGCCTGTCGATCCTGTCAGGCAGCCACCTTGATCTCGTCCGCGAGACGCTGGCTGAGCTGCGCAAGGTTGGCCTCGACAATGTGCCGGTCGTGGTCGGCGGCATCATCCCGCCAGAGGATGCCCAGGCCCTGCGCCAGATGGGGGTTGCCCGCATCTACACGCCGAAGGATTTCAAGATCACCGGCATCATGGGCGACGTCGTGGGCATCGTCGAGAAAGCCTGGCTTGTGAAGGGCTGAGTTGCGGGGCAGTTGGAAGACGGATAATCGGTCCTTCTTCAGAAGGACGTGAACGATGCCCGACGGCCCTCAGTTCGAACTTGGTTGGGAAGAATGGCTGGCGCTGCCAGACCTCGGCCTGCCGGCCATCAAGGCCAAGATTGATACAGGCGCGAAGACCTCGGCGCTGCATGCCAGCGTGATCGAGCCGTTCGGCCCGATGACCAGCCCGCAGGTGCGGTTCCTGATCCAGCCGGACCCGAACAATCCGGCACTGGAGGTCACCTGTTCTGCGCCCGTGGTCGACCGGCGCGAGGTGACGAGTTCCAATGGCGAGACCGAGCTGCGCTACGTGATCGAGACGGATGTCGAGATGGGCGGCCGCAGGTGGCCAATCCAGCTGACGCTGACCAATCGCGAAAGCATGACGTATCGCATGCTGTTCGGGCGAGGGGCGATGCAGCCGGACATGGTGGTGGACCCGAATGAATCCTTCCACATGCCCGAGCTGTCTTACAAGCTCTACAAGGGATTGCCGAAGAAGAAGCCGGTCAAACGTCCGCTCCGTATTGCGCTGCTGACGCGAGAGCCGAACAATTATTCCAGCCGGCGCCTTGTCGAGGCGGCGCGGAAGCGCGGGCATGTCATCGAGATGATCGATACAGCCCGTTGCTATATGCAGATCGGCACGCTGGACCCGCAGGTGCATTATGACGGCCAGGCGCTGCCGCGTTACGACGCCGTGATCCCGCGTATTGGCGCCAAGATTACCGACTATGGCATGGCGGTCCTGCGCCAGTTCTCGAACACGGGCGCGGTTTGCCTCAACGAAGCAGGTGCCATCGGCCGGTCGCGCGACAAGCTGCTGGCCCAGCAGTTGCTGGCGCGGGCAAAGATTGCCATGCCGGTGACGGCGTTTGCCCACAGCCCGAAGGATACGAAAGACCTGATTGGCCTGGTCGATGGGGCGCCGGTCGTCCTGAAACTGTTGACCTCGACGCAGGGGCGCGGCGTCGTGCTAGCCGAGACACGCAAGGCGGCCGAGAGCCTGGTCGATGCCTTCCGTGGTCTTGATGCCAACTTCCTGGTTCAGGAATTCGTGGAAGAAGCCGCCGGGGCGGACGTGCGGGCGTTTGTGATCGGCAACAAGGTGGTGGGCGCCATGAAACGGCAGGCGCAAAAGGGGGAGTTCCGCTCGAATCTGCACCGCGGTGGCACCGCCTCCAGTGTTCGTCTGACAGCGGATGAACGGGAAACGGCGCGGGCCGCCGCAAAGGTGCTGGGGCTAAGTGTGGCGGGGGTGGACCTGCTGCAAACCAAGGATGGCCCAAAGGTCCTGGAGGTCAATTCGTCCCCCGGCCTGGAAGGCATAGAGAATGCCTCCGGCAAGGACATCGCCGGCCAGATCATCGAGCATCTGGAGCGTCAGGTCAGGCCGCTGTCCAGCGACCGTGAAACCACGCTGCGCAGTAATCGCCGGATCAACGTGAACTGAACAGCCTTCCCTTCTCCGTGATCAGGATGATCACGAGGGACGACAGGCCAAGCCCCACAAAACCGAGCATCAGCGGAACGGTGGTGCCATTGTACTGACTGCCGATAAGCATGCCGATAAGGCTGGAGACCGTTGTCGTCGCAAACCCGTAAGCGGCCGACGCCGTGCCGGCAATCGACCCGAGTGGTTCCATGGCGAGCGCGGAGAAGTTCGACCCCAGCAGGCCGAAACAGGCGAATGTCAGCATGAACAAGGGATAGAACCAGAGCAGGCTTTCGCCCACGAAATAGGTGATCACTGCCGACAGGGCCGAAAGCGACGTGAACAGGAACAGGGCCGTGTGGCTGATCCGTCGCATGCCGATTTTCTCGACAAGCCGGGAGTTGGTGAAATTTGCAACGGCAAGCATCCCTGCGATCCCGGAAAACCAGAGGACGAAGTCTTCTCCGCGTCCGAAAACTTCGCGGAAAATCTGTTCCGATGATGCGATGAACGAGAACAGGGCGCCAAACACGATGCCGGACGCGCACATATAGCCGAATGTGACCGGCGTGCGTATCACCTGCGCATAGGCGCCCAGCGCGTTGCCGAGATTCAGCGGCCGGCGGCTTTCAGCTGGCAGGGTCTCGGGCAGCCGTGCCCAGGTCCAGCCAAGCATGCCAAGACCGAAAACCACCAGTGCCCCGAAGATCCACTCCCACGGTGCCACCAGCAGGATGGCTTGTCCGACGGCCGGGGCGATGATCGGGATGATCATGAAGATGGTCATCACAAGGGACATGAACCGGGCCATCTGCCGCCCGGCAAACAGGTCGCGCACGATGGAGACTGCCACCAGCCTGGCACCGGACGAGAACACGCCCTGCACAAAACGCGCGGCCAGCAGGGCATGGAATTCCCGCAGCGTGATGCACAGCGCCGCCATGATGATGTATCCGATCAGGCTGACAAAGAGCGGGCCGCGGCGCCCGAACCGGTCGGTGATCGGTCCCCATAAAATCTGTGGAGCGCCAAAACCGAGAATGTAGGAGAAGATGATCAGTTGCTGGCGGTTGTCGCTCTCAACGCCTTCGGCCGTCAGACCCACGGCATGCGCAATCTCGTTCAGCGCCGGCAGCATGATGTCGATGGCGAGCGCGTTCAGGGCCATCAGCCCGGCCACCATCACCACCAGTTCCGAACGGCCCGGTACCGGTTGGTCGGGCAGCATATCGGGTGCCGGTGCCTTTGTTTCTGAATCGGGCACCGCGTGCGCCTTTCGAGCCGGTCGTTTCTGGGAAAAGCTATCTGGACCCGTCAGACCGTCACTACCAGACCTGTCGGCAGAAAACCGTCAGACGGGAAGCCCGTCTGCGGCTTTCGGCGGGCAGACTCGCCAGGCTTTCCGGCGAGTGAATGTGCGGTTCAGATCAGGCTTCGGGGCGTACGATGCTGCCGGACAGGTTCATGAGAACCTGGTCCGCATCGAAATAGGCTGCGTCATCCGGCTTTGGGCCTTTGCCCATCAGGATCTCTGCCGAAGCCATGTAACGGGTCGATTCCCGGTATTGCGCCGGTCCCCAATAGGGATCGTAATAACCCCAGCGCGGCCAGAAGGGATCAGGCCCGTATGGCCGACGGTAATAGGATGCGCGCGAGCCGTAATAATAATAGTCGAGATAGAAGTGGTCGTAGAACGGCGTGTAGGCGGCGCCACCGATTGGCACCATGCGACTCTCGGCGTCCGTATCGCGGTGTACAACACGGAAATGGTCATACCCGTTGAGCTTGGTCAGCTCTGCGGCGCGATAGAGCAGGTAGGTCTCGACGGTCTTGCGGTCGGTCAGGCTGTTGCCCGAAAACTGGACGCGGAACCGGTTGTTTTCGATCTGCTGTTCGGAATAGCCGCGGCTGGAGGAGTCCATTGCGGCCTGATATGGCGTTGCGGTCGCGCAAGCACCGAGCAAGGCTAGAGCTGCTATCGCAACTGGGAGAACAAGTTTCCGCATCTGGGAGTACCTCCGGTGCACAGTAATTTGACCCTAATATATGGATCCTTGTTCCTGAACACCAGTTGAACCATGTCATCGTGCGCAGCTGACGGGATGACGATGCTGTTAACTTCGGCGTCCGGTTTGCCAGCCCACCCTGACAAAATGCACGCGCAAAAAAGAAGGGCGGCCTGCAGGCCGCCCTTCGTGACATTTGAATAAGGTTGGATCAGGCCGCTTTGTAGCCGATCACCGCTTTGACTTCCAGGAACTCCTCAAAGCCTTCCTCGCCCCATTCGCGGCCATTGCCGGACTGGCCGTAGCCGCCGAACGGTGCCGTGAAATCCGGACGCGCACCGTTGACTTGAATCTGGCCAGCACGGATGCGGTTGGCGACCTTGTTGGCTTCGTCCTCAGGACCCTGCACATAACCGGCGAGGCCGTAGACCGTATCGTTCGCCATTTCGACGGCGTCGTCCACGTCTTCGTAGGGGATCATGACCAGGACCGGTCCGAAGATTTCTTCCCGTGCGATGGTCATGTCATTGGTGACATTCGCGAACACGGTCGGGCGGGCGAAATAGCCCTTGTTGAAGCCTTCCGGACGGCCCGGGCCGCCGGCGACGAGCGTCGCGCCTTCTTCGATGCCCTTCTGAATGAGGTCCTGCACCTTCTGGTACTGGTTGCCATTCGAGATCGGGCCGATGGCGCCGGGCTCGGCTTCGGCCGGCATCATCACTTTTACCGATTCAGCGGTGGCCTTGGCGATTGCGATCGCTTCGTCCTGCTGGTCCTTCTGGACGAACATGCGGGATGGCGCGTTACAAGACTGGCCGGAATTGGTCATCATCTGGATGATGCCGCCGGAAACGGCTTTCTTCAGGTCGGCGCCCGGCAGAACGATGTTCGGGCTCTTGCCGCCGAGTTCCTGGGCAACACGTTTCACGGTCGGCGCGGCGGCCTGAGCCACCAGGACACCTGCGCGGGTGGAGCCAGTGAACGACATCATATCGACATCCGGGTGTGCGGAGAGCGAAGCGCCGACGCCCGGGCCGTCACCGTTGACGAGGTTGAACACGCCTTTCGGCACGCCGGCCTCATGCATGATCTCTGTCAGGATAATTGCGTCGATCGGGGCAATCTCGGACGGCTTCAGCACCATCGTGCAGCCCGCAGCGATCGCCGGGGCCACTTTGCAGGCGATCTGGTTGATCGGCCAGTTCCAGGGCGTGATGAAGCCGCAAACGCCGATCGGCTCCTTGCGGAGAAGGGTGGTGCCCTTCACTTCTTCCCATTGATAGTTGCGCAGAATGGCAGCGGTCGTGGCGAAGTGGCCCATACCTGCTGGAACCTGTGCGGCATTGGCCAGCCACATCGGGGCGCCCATTTCGGTGGAAACAGCTTCGGCCAGCTCCGGAAGGCGTGCCTGGATCCCTGCGGCGATCTTTTCGAGCAGTTCGGCGCGGTATTCCACGGTTGTCTTCGAGAAAGCCGGGAAGGCTGCCTTGGCCGCGGCGACGGCCTTGTCGACATCTGCCTGCGATCCCAGCGAAATCACGGCGAAGTTTTCTTCGGTTGCCGGGTTCTCGACTTCGAGCGTCTTCGGCGTCACGGGATCGACCCATTCACCGTTGATGTAAAATTTCAGGTACTCTTTCATGCCGCTCGGGCCTCCCTGCAAGGTGTCAGACTACAATAAGTATAGGGGCAGGCCCCGCCAGCGGCGAGTCCTTACCCGACGATATGTCTACTTCGTAATCGGCCATCAGCCGTGAACATTGTCCACGTCATAAGCGGCGATGGTCGCCAGGTTCACGATGTCCCCGACCGTCGCGCCCAGCGAAGCGATCTGTACCGGCTTCTCCAGACCAAGCAGCATCGGGCCGATGACCGTCGCGCGGCTCATCGATTCCAGAAGCTTTGTCGAAATGGATGCCGCATGGATCGCCGGCATGACCAGAACATTGGCCGGACCGCTCAGACGAGAGAAGGGGTACAGCATCCAATGGTTCGGATTGAGCGCCACATCGGCTGCCATGTCGCCTTCATATTCGAATTCGATGCCGTCCATATTGTCGAGAATGGCGACTGCTTCGCGGACTTTCTCGCCACGTTCGCCCATCGGGTTGCCGAACGTGGAATAGGACAGGAAGGCCACACGGGGAACAAATCCGACCGACTGGACTGCGCGGGCCGCTTCAACGGCGATGTCCGCAAGCTCCGGGCCGCCCGGCAGTTCGGTCACGCTGGTGTCGGCAATGAATACCGTCTTGCCGCGGTTGATCACCATCGACATGCCGATCACCGCCTGGCCCGGGATCGGGTCCAGCACCATCTGGGCGTCTTGCAGCGCAACGTCATAGTTGCGGGTAACCCCTGTGACCATGCCGTCGGCATCGCCGTTCTTGAGCATGCAGGATCCGAACACGTTGCGGTCATTGTTGACCAGGCGCTGCACGTCCCGTTTGAGATAGCCTTCCCGCTGAAGCCGGGCATACAGCATGTCCGTATAAACCGGATTATTGTCCGACAGCCGGGCATTGAGGATCTCCAGCGACCCTGCGGGCACGCCCATCATTTCCATGGTTTGCTCGACCTGGGCTTCGCGGCCGATCAGGATCGGATGGCCAAGGCCCTGGTTTTTAAAGCTGTAAGCGGCGCGAACGACAGACGGCTCTTCGCCTTCGGCGAACACGATCCGGCGTTGTACTTCCTTGCACCGGGCCTGCACGCCTTCGAGGAAGGCGGCGGCCGGATCTGACCGGCGTTTCAGCTGGGCGCGGTAGGCGTCCATGTCCGCGATGGGCTTGCGGGCAACGCCGGTGTCCATGGCGGCCTGCGCCACGAAGGGCGGAACATGTGAGATCAGGCGCGGGTCGAACGGGGTGGGAATGATGTATTCCCGGCCGAAGGTCGGACGCGAGCCGTGATAGGCGGCGGCCACTTCATCCGGCACGTCTTCGCGGGCGAGCTCGGCCAGCGCATAGGCTGCGGCGACCTTCATCTCTTCATTAATGCTGCGTGCCCGCACATCCAGCGCGCCGCGGAAAATGTAGGGGAAGCCCAGCACATTGTTGACCTGGTTCGGATAGTCGGACCGGCCCGTGGCAATAATGGCATCGTCGCGGACGGTCTTGATCTCTTCCGGTGTGATTTCCGGGTCCGGATTAGCCATGGCGAAGATGATCGGGTTCGGCGCCATGTTCTTGACCATGTCTGCGGTAACGGCGCCCTTGGCGGACAGGCCGAGGAGAATGTCAGCCCCGTCCATGGCTTCGGTCAGGGTCCGCTTGGTGGTCTTCACGGCGAAGGCGGATTTGAACTGGTCCATCCGCTCGGTGCGGCCTTCATAGACGACGCCGGTGGAGTCGCACATGAGGATGTTCTCCGCCGGCACGCCGAGATGGCGGATCAGGCCGGCGCAGGAGAGACCTGCGGCGCCAGCGCCGGAAACAGCGACTTTCACGTCTTTCAGGTCACGGCCGGTGATGTGGCAGGCATTGATCAGGCCGGCGGCTGCAATGATGGCCGTGCCGTGCTGGTCGTCATGGAAGACCGGAATATCGAGTTCTTCGCGCAGGCGGCTTTCGATGATGAAGCAATCCGGCGAGCCGATGTCTTCGAGATTGATGCCGCCCCAGGTGTCGCCGATGTTGCGGACGGTCCGGATGAAGTCGTCCGCATCCTTCGTGTTCACCTCGACATCGATACTGTCGATATCGGCAAAGCGTTTGAACAGGACGGACTTGCCCTCCATGACCGGCTTGGAAGCCATCGGGCCCAGATCGCCAAGACCGAGGATCGCGGTCCCGTTCGAGATAACGGCGACCATATTGCCCTTCGACGTATAGTCGTAGGCCTTGTCCTCGTCCTCGGCGATGGCGAGCACCGGTATGGCGACGCCGGGGCTGTACGCCAGCGACAGGTCCCGCTGGGTCCCCATGGGCTTGGTCGGCGCCATGGAGATTTTGCCGGCGGTCGGCTTGGAATGGAAATCGAGGGCTTCCTGGTCGGTGAAGCTTGGGCGCTTTGACGTCATGACATTGGGTCTGTTCTGGTTCAGGTTTGGGGCCGGACCCTATGCCGCGCCGACGGGGCTGCCAACTGCCTAAATGACCGAAAAGCATGCCTTTCAGGCGTGGCTGGCCAGATGCTTTGCGAATCCCCAGACAAACGGCTAGCGTCCGCGCGACATGGCTGACACTGCAACATCACCTCCTTCGAGCAAGACTTCCGCGCCGACACCGTTCATGGCGCAATATCTTTCCATTAAGAAGCAACAACCCGATGCGCTTTTGTTTTTCCGCATGGGGGACTTCTATGAATTGTTCTTCGATGATGCGGTGCAGGCCGCCAGGGTCCTCGATATCACCCTCACCTCGCGCGGTGAGCATGAGGGCAAGCCCATTCCGATGGCAGGTGTTCCTTATCATGCGGCAGAAGGTTATCTCGCCCGTCTGATCAAGGCCGGGTGCCGGGTTGCCGTGTGCGAACAGACCGAAAGCCCGGCGGAGGCCAAAAAGCGCGGCTCCAAGGCCATCGTGAACCGCGAAATCGTGCGGATCGTGACTCCCGGCACATTGACCGAAGAAGCCTTGTTGCCCGCCCGGCAGGGGCAGGCGCTTGCCGCGATCGCGCTGGGCGCAGGCGGGGCAGAGGGGGCGATTGCGGTCTGCGATGTGTCGACCGGCACCTTCGATGTCGCCGCCGTCGATCCGGCTGCGCTCGCGGATGTGCTGATGGCCTGGCCCTTGTCCGAACTGCTCGCGGCCGACGCCGACAGCGGCAAGCCGCCGATCATTTCGGCAACGGCGGCATCTGCTGCCCCGGTGACCTGGCGTCCGGCGCGGGCGGCAACACACAAGACGGGTGAGGCGCTGCTGAAAGAGGCGTTCGACATCGCCGCCATAGATGCGCTGGGGGATTTCAGCCGGACCGAACTTTCTGCCATCGGTCTGTTGCTGGACTATGTGAAACTCACCCAGGCGGGTAGCGAGATCCGTCTCGACCCGCCGCGGCGGCCCGATCCGTCCGGGCACCTTTCGATCGACCCGGCAACCCGCGCCAGCCTCGAAATCGACCGGGCCATGAATGGCGGGCGTGACGGGTCGCTTCTCGGCACAATCGACCGGACGGTCACGGCGCCCGGCGCCCGCTTGCTTGCGGCGCGGCTGGCGCGTCCTTCCCTGGACAAGGCGGAAATTGAATCTCGTCTGGATGCCGCCGCATGGTTCGTGGACGACACAATTGCGCTCGAGGATCTCCGCGCGCGGTTGCGGCAGGCGCCGGACCTGGAGCGCGCCCGGACCCGGCTCAATCTTGGCCGGGGCGGGCCGCGGGATCTGTTGGCCATTGCCAATGCCCTTCGTGCGGCAAGCGAAGGGGCCGCCCTGCTGAAACAGGCGGGCGCGCTGCCGGAACAGATTGAACGCGCCTGTCATCAACTGGACCTTTCGGGCCAGCCCGATCTTGCCGGACCGGCAGACGACATGGCCCGTGCCATTACCGAAAGCCCGCCGACGCTCGCCCGGGATGGAGGCTTTGTCGCCACCGGGTGGGACCCGGCATTGGATGAGGTCCGGGCGCTGCGGGAAGACAGCCGCAAGATCATCGCCGAGATGCAGGCCCGCTATGCCAGCGAAACCGGCATTTCTGCGCTCAAGGTCAAATTCAACAATGTGCTGGGCTATTTCGTCGATGTCCCGGCCAGACATGGCGACACGTTGATGGCGCCGCCCTGGTCGGAGACCTTCATTCACCGGCAGACCCTTGCGGGCAATGTCCGCTTTTCGACCAGTGAGCTGGCCGAACTGGCCGGGCGTATTTCCCGTGCGGAGGAAGAAACCAAAGCGCGCGAACTGGCCATCTTCGAAGACCTGTCTGCGCGGGTGTCGGCGGCCAGCCGTGCCCTGTCAGCCAGTGCCGAGGCGATCGCCTGCCTTGATGTTGCTGCCGCCACCGGCGCGTGGGCGCTGGAGGCAGATGCCGTCCGCCCACGGATTGACGTGGACCCGGTCTTCGAGGCGGATGCTTTGAGGCACCCGGTTGTCGAGGCGGCGCTCAAGAAAGACGGGCAGGGCTTTACTGCCAACGCCCTGACTCTTGATGCGGGAGGTGAAGATGCGCCACGTCTTCTGCTGGTGACCGGGCCCAACATGGCCGGTAAGTCGACCTATCTGCGTCAGGCCGCGCTGGCGGTCATTCTGGCACAGGCCGGACTGTTCGTTCCGGCACGCAGCATCCGCGTGGGGCTTGCGGACCGCGTGTTCTCCCGCGTCGGCGCATCGGATGACCTCGCCCGCGGGCGCTCGACCTTCATGGTGGAGATGGTGGAAACAGCTGCGATCCTGACTCAGGCGACCGGCCGCAGTTTCGTGATCCTGGACGAGGTCGGCCGGGGCACTTCGACCTGGGACGGGCTCGCCATTGCCTGGGCCGCGGTTGAACACCTGCACTCGACCAATGGCTGCCGGGCGCTGTTCGCCACGCACTATCACGAACTGACGGGGCTGGCGGATGATCTGTCCGGCGCGGCCAATGCGTCGCTGCGGGCGCGCGAGTGGAAAAATGACCTCGTCTTCCTGCATGAGGTACAGCCCGGCCCCGCGGACCGCTCCTATGGGGTACAGGTGGCGAAACTGGCCGGCCTGCCGAAGAAGGCTGTGTCGCGTGCGGCTCAGATATTGAAGCGGCTCGAAACGGATCCGTCATCTGCCGAAACGCTGCCCCTGTTCGCATCGGCGCCGCTGACCGTAGAGGAAGATGTGGAGGACAGCGGCGGGCATTCCGGCGCGGGAGACCGGGTTGTGACACTGCTGGACACGGTCGATCCGGATTCCCTGACGCCGAGAGAAGCGCTGGATCTGGTTTACCGGCTGAAAGACGAAGCGCAGAGCGACGACTGAGCCCTAGTGCGCTTTCTCCAGGGCTTCGAGAATGTGGATCGCTGTGCGCAGGGACCGGTCGTCTTCGATCCGGTCGATCAGCCGCTTGCCGTCCTGGCGCAGGCCCATGATTTTCAGGTCCCAATCCGCTTTCTGGGAGACCGGCAGTTCAATGACGAAGGGCTCATAGAAATAGTCGATCGGCTTGTTGAGTGCGATCGCGATCTCCCTCAGGCGGCCAGCCGAGAGGCGGCTCTGGCCTGCTTCGTATTTCTGGATCTGCTGGAAGGTGACTCCCAACAGCGAGGAAAGCGCTTCCTGCGTCAGACCCATTTCCCGCCTGGCCTGCCGCACTTTCTGGCCCACGAAACGATCTGCGTCGGTCGGCTTTCGCGTTTCGTGACCATTGGAATTGGCCAAATTGGACATGTCTGACTTCCTGTTCCCGGATTCCGCTCCTGAAACGGTATGCAATCATCAGGCCGACGGCAACCTAGGCGTGCATTTTGGTGAAGTTTAAGAGAGAAGTTGGTGCCAGAAATGGAAAGCCGCAGGCGGGCACCTGCGGCATCGTCCGGTCATCATGTTTCGATGTGTCGTCGTTCCGGTCAGTTCGGATCGAGGCGGATGATGTCGTCATCCTCGTTGCTCGCGGCCGGTTGCGCAGCGTCGCCCGTCAGCACGGGACCGGGAACGTCGCTGTTGAAGTCCACGGAGCCAAGCTGGTCAGACCCTATGAGCCGTGGCTGGTCGGACGCGCCCCCCAGATTCAGGTTCAGCGTGCCACCGGAAGCCGACGGTTCGTTGATCGAGCCGGGAAGGGAGAGGTTCAGCGTGCCGGAAGGTTCCTGGACCGCAACCTGGTCAGCGGTTTCAGGCGAGGCCTTTGTCGTCGACTCTGAACAGGCAGCGCCCGCGAAGGCAGCTGAGGCAACGGCGAGGACGGTCATAAGTTTCATGTTCATGTCTCTGATCTTGTCCCTGAGACTAGCGGCCTGCAAGTCTCTCCTGCACAGAGTCCCAGAAAATGGCAGGGATATCAATGCCGCTGAGTTTCTTGATCGCCTGAACGCCGGTCGGTGAGGTGACATTGATTTCGGTCAGGCGCCCGCCGATGACGTCGATGCCGGTCAGGACCAGCCCGCGCTGACGCAGTTCCGGGCCGATCGCGTCGCAGATACGTTTGTCTGCCTCGCTGAGATCCGACTTTTCCGCCGTTCCGCCGACCACAAGATTCGAGCGGACCTGACCGGATTTCGGACGCCGGTTCAGCGCGCCAACGGCCTTGCCGTCCACCAGCATGATTCGTTTGTCGCCTTCGCTGACCGCCGGCAGGAAAGCCTGCACCATGACGGGTTCCCGGGAATTCGAGAAAAACAGCTCAAGCAGCGAGTCGAGATTGGAGTCGTCCTGCTTCAGCCGGAACACACCGGCCCCGCCATGGCCGTAGATCGGCTTGACGATGATGTCCTTGTAGCGGTCACGGAAATCCTCGATGGCGGCGGGGTCGCGGCTGACCAGCGTGGGGGGCATGAGGTCCGGAAACATGAGCGGCAGGATTTTCTCGGGGCTCGAACGCACACCCTCCGGGTCGTTCAGCACGAGCGTCTCGCCGCTGATCAGTTCCAGCATGTGGCAGGCCGTGATGTAGGAAAGATCGAATGGCGGGTCCTGCCGCATCAGCACGACATCGATATCCTTTGCCAAATCCAGTGTGACCGCTTCGCCGAAGACGCCGGGTGTGCCGGGAACCCTCTGGACCTTGGCCGGGCGCACCCGCGCCGTGACGCGCGTGCCTTCCAGGCTCATGTCCTGCGGGCCGTAGACGAAAATTTCCATGCCGCGGGCCTGCGCCGTTTCGGCCAGGGCAAATGTGGTGTCACCATCGATGTTGACGTGCTCAAGCGGATCCATCTGGATCGCGACGCGAAGACTCATGGGGCGCTCCCGGTTGCAGGAACGCGGGCAGGGCGTCCCGTCAGTAACTTGCGCCGATCAGCTCGGCGTCAGACCCATATGAGGTATCGGGGACGTTTTGGTAAGAGGTCGGCTGGCCCTGTAGTTCCGGTTCGGGGGCGCGGACTTCCGGTTCGAGCAGGCGGACATAGGACACGACCTGCTTTACCCCGGCCACGACACTGGCTTCCTCGGCAGCTTTTTTCAGCTCCTTCGCGGTGCGGGCCGTGCCCATGAGATAGACGATGCCGTCATAGGTCTCGATATTGAAATTCAGGCTTTTGACGGTTTTGGAGCCGATCAGCCGGGCCCGGACGCGGCCAGTGATGACCTCATCGGAGATATTGGCGATGAAGCCGCCCGGCGGTTCGATCTTGATCTCGTTCGCCACATCCTTTGTCAGGGCGGCGCTCCAGGCGATGCCTTCTGCGCGCACCCGGTCTTCAGGGAAATTGACACGGCCGCTCAGCAGGACGAGGCCATTGGCGACTTCCACGTCCACTTCCGCATATTTTTCCGAATTTTCGGAGAGGAGTTTTGCCTTGATCTGATTGGAGACGTTCGCGTCATCCAGCGCCTGGCCCATCGTCTTGTCCTGCGCCGCAGTGATGCCGATCGCGCCCGCTGTGCCAACTGCTGCAACGACACAGCCGCCGAGCGGCAAAAGCAGGGTCATGGACAGAACGAGAGCGGAAAAGGGGGGCTTCATGGGCAACTCCGGAAGGCGGTCGGACAAGGGTAGCGGCTTTTAAACGCGGGTTGGGGCGAAATTCTGGCAGGGTGCTCTTTTGCAGCACGGCGGCTGCAGCAGGTGCACCGGTGGCAGACAATACGGGTTTCTTCTGGTTGTGAAGCGTCCAGCATGGTATTATGCGAAGGATCAGCAACCAGAAGGAACGAAAACCCTGACTTCCAGCGCTCCGCGGCTCCAGGCCGCAAAGCAGGCCACCGTTGAAGATATCCGCGTCGTGGCCGAGTCTCTCGCAAAGTCCCTTGAAGACGACAAAGCTGAAGACCTTCTCTTCATCGACCTTCAGGGCAAATCCTCGCTTGCCGATTTCATGATCATTGCGTCTGGCCGTTCCGGACGCCACGTGGCTGCCCTTGCCGATCACATTTCCCAGGAAGCGAAGAAGCTCACCGGTCGCCCGGCGAGCGTAGAAGGCATGCCGAATGCGGACTGGGTCCTGATCGATACAGGGGATGTCATCGTCCACCTGTTCCGGCCCGAAGTCCGGGAGTTCTACAATCTGGAAAAGATCTGGGCGCCTGATTCTGCCCATATGCGCAGCAAGGCCCAATAGGCGGCATGCGCCTGATTTTCCTGGTGGTCGGCAAGATGAAGTCCGGCCCGGAACGCGAACTCGTCGATGAGTATCTCAAGCGTGCCCGGCCTGTGGCACGCGGGCTGGGATTCCGGGGCATCGAGGAAATTGAAGTCGCCAGTGGCGGCGGACTGGATGCTGAAGCCGGGCGTATTCTCGACAAGATCCCTTCCGGCGCCCGCGTGTTGCGTCTCGATGAATTCGGCCCGGCCATAGGCTCGTCGGATTTTGCCGGCAAACTCGCCAGCTGGCGGGATCAGGGCGTGCCGGATCTCGTTTTCCTGATCGGAGGCGCCGAAGGATACGGAGAGGCCGTGCGCAAGGCCGCTTCCGATACATTGGCCTTCGGTCCCCAAACCTGGCCGCACCGGTTCGTGAGGGCGATGTTGGCCGAACAGGTTTACCGGGCCATGTCGATCCTGGCGGGCACGCCGTACCACAAGGCCTGAACGACCTGGACCGGCGGGCTGTCTCAGCCTGCGTAGAGGGAAGGGGCCGGGGCGAAGGCCATCACGAACAGAAGGCCCGCAAACGCTGCGAATGTGGCGAGCGTTACCCATCTTGAGAGGGCGGATTGGGCGTTCATCGGTGGCATCCTTCTGGCCGGTTTCTCTGTTGAGCCCGATATGGGGGCGCGCGTACTTGATGAACACTTTCCAAACGGAATGGGTTTCATGCGCGGCTTGAATAAGGCAATTTCCGGGCCAGCGATGACACCTCGTTCATCTTGTTGATCCGGCCCGGTTCCCGGCCTAGACCAGAACCGGACATAAAGCCGGTGCGGGAGACGAAGCAGTGTCAGGTTGGCGGGATTTCCTCAAAGTATACTGGCCGCTGATCGCGGTTGCCGCGGTTGGCCTGATCGCCGCCCTGATGCTGATGGACCCGGCCCCGCCGAAGCACATTCGCTTCGCAGCCGGGGCGCAGGGTGGGGCGTATCACGCCTATGCGGAGCGGTATCAGCGTCTGCTGCGGGCGCAGGGGGTGGAGGTCGACCTGGTCGATACGGCCGGGTCCATCGAAAACCTGCGTTTGCTCGACGATGGGGACGTGGACGTCGCACTGGTTCAGGGTGGCCTTGCCTCCAGGCAGGACCGTGAGGTTCTGCATTCACTTGGCGGCCTGTTTCCGGAGCCTTTCTGGGTGTTCGTCCGCGCAGGCAACGGCATCAACGCGTTCGGGGATTTGCGGGGGTATCGCTTTGCCATCGGGCCCGATGGGTCAGGCACGCGATCTCTTGCGCTCTCCCTGCAATCGGAGTTCGGCGGCACATGGCCGGCCAGCGCCCAGATGACCCTGTCAGGCAGCGAGGCGGCCGATGCGCTGCGGGCCGGTACGGTCGACGCCGTGGCCTTCGCGGCGTCGGTGGAGGCGCCCTATGTGCAGGACATGCTTCGTGACCCGGCCGTGGACTTGTTGCCGTTCGAACGCGCGCCGGCTCTGGCGCGGCGGCAGGACGCCCTGTCCGCGGTCACGCTGTTGCGCGGTGTGGTCGATATCGGCGCCGATATTCCGTCTTCGGATGTCCCCCTGGTTGCCCCGGTGGCCCAGCTCGCCATCCGGCAGGATGTTCATCCGGCAATCGAGGCGCTGCTGATCGACTCCGCGATGGCCATTCACGGGGACGGGTCCTTGCTGTCGGCCGCCGGCAGCTGGCCGGACCCGGACGCAACGGATCTTCCGATCTCCGGCCAGGCGCGGCGGTATTACCGGAACGGTCCGTCCTTTCTGCGGCGGTATTTTTCGTTCGATGTTGCTAACTTTCTGGACAGGGCCTGGGTGCTCGCGATCCCGTTGCTCACGCTTCTTTTCCCGCTGGTGCGCGCCGCCCCGCCAATCTATCGCTGGCGCGTGCGGCGGAAAATCTATGTCTGGTACAAGGACATCCGGGAGCTGGAGGCGCGTGGCCGGGCCTCGCCAACGCCGGACGAGCGGTCGCGTATCGTGAAGGATCTGGAAGACCTTCAGGAAGAAATCGGCGCGGTGGACGTGCCATTGTCCTACACGGACGACCTCTACCGGCTGCGCAGCCATGTCGAATTCGTCAAACAGCTGGTGCTGAACCCGAAAGGGGCCGTATCGGCGCCAGCTCTGGGCGCGTAGGGCTCACCAGGTTTCACACCAGGGCCGCAGGTCCAGTTCATGCGTCCAGGCTGAGCGGTGCTGCTGGTGCAGCCAGACATAGTTCTTCGCAATTTCGTCCGGGATCAGAAGCCCATCGCGATCTCGCCGCTCGGCGGCATCCGGGAAGGTCTCCCGGATGAAGGCGGAATCGATCGCTCCGTCGATCACGACATGGGCGACATGGATGCCCTTTGGGCCAAGCTCCCGCGCCATCGATTGCGCGAGCGCCCGCAGAGAATGCTTGGCACCGGCAAAGGCCGAGAAGCCTGCGCCGCCCCGTATGGCCGCTGTGGCGCCGGTGAATATGATCGTGCCGCGTCCGCGCGGGCTCATCACACGCGCCGCTTCGCGACCAGCGAGAAAGCCTGCAAACGCCGCCATCTCCCAGACCTTCTGGTAGACGCGGCTGGTGGTGTCGGTGACCGGGAAGCGGACGTTCGCGCCGATATTGAAGACGCAGGCTTCGATCGGGCCCACCTCTGCTTCCACCTGATCGAACAGCGCGATGGTTTCCTCTTCGCTGCGGGCATCGACGCCGAAAGCGCGCGCCGTGCCGCCGTCTGCCTCAATCGACCCGACCAGCGCATCGAGATCGGACAGGTTGCGTGGGCGGCGCGTGACGCAGGCTGTGAGGCCGTCGCGGGCGAAGGCTCTGGCAATCGCCCCGCCGGTCGCGTCGCCTGCGCCAATGATCAGTGCGGCTCCATTGGCCATCTCTCGTGCCTCCTCCAGTGTTTTGCGAACGCTCGCCGATGAAAGTGAGTTTGTAAAGGGAACTCACTCTTCAGGCCCGCTAAACCTGTGACAATCAGCGCTGGCAGGCGGGGCAGTAGAAAGTCGACCGGCCGGACTGGACGAGGCGTTTGATTGTGGTGCCGCAGGCCGGGCAGGACTGGCCCTCACGGTCGTAGACAGCAAACCGGTGCTGGAAATAGCCGAGTTCCCCGCTGGCGCTGGCAAAATCCGAGATTGACGATCCGCCGGCCTCGATGGCTTCGGCGATGACGTCATTGATGGCCGGGGCGAGCCGGGCGGCGCGCTGGCCGGGAACGCTCTGCGACAGGCGTTTCGGCGAAATTTTCGCCCGCCACAGCGCCTCGCAGACATAGATGTTCCCGAGGCCTGCGATCACCGACTGGTCGAGCAGGGCCGCTTTGATCGGGGCCTTTTTTCCCTTGAGGGCGGTGTCCAGGTAAGCGGCCGAGAAATGATTGCTCAGCGGCTCCGGACCCATGGTTATTAACCGTGGGTATGACTGGAATTGCTCGGCAGGCCACAGCTCCATGAAGCCGAACCGGCGGGGGGCGTTATAGGTGACGATGTCATGACTATCCAGGACCATAACGACATGATCATGGACCGGATCCGTACCTGTCTCGTGCTTGTAGCGGGCGGTGGCATGACCCTGCACGGTGAAGCGCCCGGTCATGCCGAGATGCATCACCAGCACCTCGCCGGATGACAGCTCCACGGTCAGGAATTTCGCCCGCCGTCCGAGGCGCACAACTTTCTGCCCAGAAACCCGTTCGGCGAAGCGTTCGGGGAAGGGGAAGCGCAGGTCGGCGCGGTTCTGCGTCAGCGACACAATCGTACGCCCCTCCATGACAGGGGCGAGGCCGCGGCGAACTGTCTCGACTTCGGGTAATTCAGGCATGGTTATGGCATATAGCCTAGGGCGTACGGGGTAACTATGGTGGCGCGCATGTCAGCAGAACCTGAAACAGAGCGTCCGGAGTCCGAACGCACAGTCTCCTTCGGTTTCGAAGAGGTGACCGAGAGCGAGAAGGTCGCGCGCGTGAAGGGCGTCTTCCGCTCGGTCGCGTCGCGCTATGATTTGATGAACGATCTCATGTCCGCTGGCGTGCATCGCCTGTGGAAACATGATGCGATGAACCGCGTGAACCCGCAGCCGGGTGAACGCCAACTCGATGTCGCCGGCGGCACGGGCGAACTGGCGCGGGCGTTTCTGGAACTGGCCGACAAGGCAGGCAAACGGCGCGGCATCGACAAGCCGGCGACGGCCATCGTGTCCGACATCAATGATGCGATGCTGGAAGCGGGCAAGGCGCGGGCCGATAATGCGAAATGGGAAGGCCGGCTGGACTGGGTCTGCGCGGATGGCCAGAACCTGCCCTGGGCCGACAACAGTTTCGACGTGGTCACGGTGTCATTCGGCATCCGCAATTTTGCTGACCGTGTGGCAGGCCTGAAAGAGTTTCGCCGCGTGCTGAAGCCGGGCGGCCGGCTTGCTGTTCTGGAGTTCAGCCACATGACAGCGCCCGCCCTTCAGGCGGCCTACGACACCTATAGTTTCAATGTCATCCCGCAGCTGGGCAGCCTCGTCGCGGGCGACAAGGAAAGCTACCAGTATCTCGTGGAATCAATCCGCAAGTTTCCCGATCAGGAAACCTTCCGTGCCGAGATCGAAGGGGCGGGATTTTCTAATGTCTCCGTCACGAATTTTTCCGGCGGGATTGCAGCCCTGCACTTCGGCTGGGCCGTCTGATGACGTCCCGCTCAGTTTTCGTCGATGCGGATGCCGTTTTCGCTCACCGAAATTTCGACTTCGGCGCCGGTGTCCGCGCCGGGTTCTCCAACGAAGTGGTAAAGACCAAAGCCGATCGGGCCGGCGATCAACGCGCCTGCAATGAAATAAAGCCACTTGTTGCCATGCGAACCAGTGGTCCTGGACATGCGAACCTCCTTTCAGATTGTTTCGTGATTTATCAACGCACTGCGGGTATGTCCGGTTCCAGTGAATTGAGGAGTACAGCTTGGGGCTGATCGGAGACTACAGGCGCTTGATGCGGGCCGGTATCGCGCTCGCGCGGCATGACGTCATCCTGCCGGCGGACTATCAGTCCCGCCTGCCGCTGGCTGCGCGGATTGCGGGCGGCACGCTGCGCCTGTTCACCGGTGGGGCTCGCGGCCGTCCGGGACAGCGCCTGGCGCGCGCGCTGGAAGGATTGGGGCCGGCTTATATCAAGCTGGGCCAATTCCTCGCCACGCGGCCGGACGTGTTTGGCACGGAGGTCACCTCCGATCTGGATCATCTCAAGGACAAGCTGCCGCCATTCTCCATGAAGGCAGCCCGGGCCGCCCTCACCGCCGAGTTCGGCGCAGCGGAAGCAGACCGTCTGTTTGCCGATCTCTCCGAACCTGTGGCCGCCGCCTCGCTGGCTCAGGTGCACCGGATGGACCTGCCGGACGGGCCGCGTGCCGTGAAGATCCTGCGTCCGAAAATCGAGGAACAGCTGTCGAAAGAGCTGTCTGCCATGAAGCGGGCTGCGCGGACCATCGAAGGCATGTCGGTGGAAAGCCGCCGCCTGAAGCCGGTTGCCTTCACCGAGACCATTGCGACGGCCATGATGCGCGAGACCGATCTGCGCCTCGAAGCGGGCGGCGCGGACGAGATGCGTGCGCTCAGCGAAAAGAACGGCTATTTCCAGGTCCCGAAGGTGGACTGGGACCGGACCGGGCGCCGTGTACTGACAATCGATTGGGTCGACGGCAAACCGCTGACCGACTCAACGGCGCTGGACCAGCCGGGCATTGACCGCAAGGCCCTCGCCAATGACATCACCCGCGGCTTCCTGACCAATGCCATCGAACATGGCGTCTTCCATGCCGACATGCACGAAGGCAATCTCATCCTGACGCCGGAAGGAAAGATTGGTCTTGTCGATTTCGGCATTATCGGCCGGATCGGCATGACCGAGCGGCGTTTCCTGGCCGAGATCCTGTGGGGCTTCCTGAAGCGTGATTATGTCCGCGTTGCCGAAGTGCATTTCGAGGCAGGTTATGTGCCTGCGTCGCAATCGGTCGGAGAGTTCGCGCAGGCTCTGCGCACGATTGGCGAGCCGATCCATGGCAAGCCGGCCGAGGAAGTCTCGATGGGGCGGGTGTTGTTGCAGCTGTTCGATTACACCCACACATTCGGCATGGCGCTGCGCCCGGAACTTGTTCTGCTGCAGAAGACGATGGTGCAGGTAGAGGGCGTCGCGCGCGCCATCGACCCGGCGCACAATATCTGGAACGCGTCTGAACCTGTCGTGGAAAGCTGGATCCGGCGCAGTTTCGGCCCGCAGGGCGCTGCGAAGCTGGTCTCGGACAACATCCGTGAGGTGACGAACCGGTTGAAACGCCTGCCGGAGGTCATGGACCGGTTTGAAGCCTTCATGGAGCATGAGCTGGAGGAGGCGCCGCCGCCGCCGAAAAAGCCGTTCGCGCCCTGGTGGGGCTGGTTCGGGCTTGCCGTGGCGCTAGCCGGTCTGGCCGTCTGGGCCTTCAAATAGACTGGCCATTCCGGGCGGCTTTCAGGCCGGTGCTGCCAGCAAGCGAATTTCTCGCGAATATGACGACCCGGCGCGTGTGAACTCTCCTTAATGGAGTAAAGTGTTAACGCGCCTTAAGCATCGCCCTAGAGTGGCAGCAGCTCCCGAGGAAAGGACCTGCCATGAAAGGCTTTATTGCCTCAGCCCTGCTTGGCGTCTTGCTGGCGTCGCCCGTGGCGGCGCAGATTGCCGGGTCCGGCAAGCGTACGCCGGAAGCGGAAGCGCAGCTGGCGAAGATCCGGAAAACACCTCCCAAGCCCGTCGCCTCGCCTCGCGCCGAGCCGACGCTGCGCGGCGCGCCGCAAGGCGGAAACCGTGGCAGTTCCATGGTGGTGGTCGATGTCCGCGCGGTGACAGGACTGGCTCGAACGTCCGGCGTACGGGTCTTCCGTGGCAGCCGTGTCTCCGTGGTTCGGCCGGGTGTGCGCAAGTTGGAAACAGCGAAAACATCCGGCGGCCGGCGCAGCCAGATGAAGCTGATCCGCATTGGGGCGAGCCCGCGTGCGACCTACACTGCCTACGGCATCGACCTGGTCGAGCGGCACGAGGAAACGCCGGTGCGCCCGCCGACGATTCGGATAAATCCTTAACGCGCACTGTGTTTTCACGCGAATTTCATGGCGGTCACGCAAGGATTTTGAGTTAAGAAAGACCCGGAAAGACAACCCGGGACCCATGAGCGATAAACGTATCCTGCTGATCATTGGCGGCGGCATCGCCGCCTATAAGAGCCTTGAGCTGATCCGCGAGCTTGGGCGGCGCGGCATTGCCTGCCGCTGCATCCTGACCTCAGGCGGCTCGCAATTTGTGACGCCGCTGTCTGTCTCGGCCTTGTCGGGCGAGAAGGTGTTCACCGAACTCTTCGATCTCGATGACGAAGCCGAGATGGGGCACATCCAGCTGTCGCGCTCTGCCGATCTGGTGGTCGTCTGCCCGGCAACCGCGGACCTGATGGCCAAGGCCGTGCATGGCCATGCGAACGACCTTGCCTCCACCACGCTTCTGGCCACCGACACACCGGTCCTGATGGTGCCCGCCATGAATGTGCGCATGTGGCAGCACGCGGCGACGGAACGGAACGTGGCCCAGCTGCGTGCCGACGGCGTCACCGTCATGGAGCCGGACGAAGGCGCGATGGCGTGCGGCGAGTTCGGCCCCGGCCGCCTGCCGCAGGTGCCGGCCATTGTCGCCGAGATCGAACGCCAGCTGGACGGGCAGGGCCAGTCTTCAGGGAAGGGAAAGGGCGCCCTTGAAGGCACGCACTGCGTCGTGACCGCCGGTCCGACGCGGGAGCCGCTGGATCCGGTGCGCTTCCTGTCGAACCATTCTTCCGGCCGTCAGGGCTATGCCATTGCCGGCGCGCTCGCTGCTGAAGGCGCGCGGGTGACGCTGGTCTCCGGGCCGGTTGCGATCGACCCGCCGCGCGGCGTGGACCTCGTAAAGGTCGAGACCGCCCGCCAGATGCTGAAGGCCGTCGAAGACGCCTTGCCGGCGGACGTGTTCGTCTCCGTTGCCGCCGTGGCCGACTGGCGCCCGGCGCGCGCCGCGACGAAGAAACTGAAGATCAAAGGAGCCGGCAGCGCGACGCCGTCCATGGAACTTGCCGAGAACCCGGACATCCTCCGCACCGTTTCGAACAAGCGCAAGAACCGGCCGGGACTCGTCATCGGTTTTGCCGCCGAGACCAATGATGTCGAAGAGCACGCGACCGCCAAGCTGAAGCGCAAGGGCTGCGACTGGATCGTTGCCAATGACGTCTCCGGCGATGTCATGGGTGGCACCGAAAACGAGATCGCGCTCGTCACCCAGGGCGGCATCGACCGCTGGCCCCGCATGGGCAAGACCGACGTCGCCTGCCGCCTCGCGCAGAAGATCGCCGAAACGTTGGGCGGCTCGGATAACGATGTGAAACTCGCGGCAGAATAGGCCGCCTCTGCCTGCTTGACTTGGCCCTCCGACTCCCGCACCGGTGCGGGCATGAACGAGGTTAATGTTGCGGTTCTGCCGCTCCCGCATTTCGAAGGGCTTCAGTTGCCCGCCTATGAAACCGACGGGTCCGCCGGGATGGACGTGCGCGCGGCTGTGCCTGAGGGTGAGCCGATGGTGCTGGCCCCCGGCGCGCGGGCGATGGTGCCGACAGGGCTCAGCGTCGCGATCCCGCAGGGCTATGAGATTCAGGTGCGTCCGCGCTCGGGTCTCGCCGCCAAACATGGCCTGACCTGCCTCAACACCCCAGGCACGATCGACAGCGATTATCGCGGTGAGATCAAGGTGATCCTCGTCAATCTCGGCCAGGAGGCCTTCACCATCCAGCGCGGAGAACGTATCGCCCAGCTGGTGCTGGCGCCGGTCACACGTCTTGCCTGGCAGGCCGTCGACAGCCTCGACGAGACCGCGCGCGGGGCAGGGGGCTTCGGTTCCACCGGGCGCTAGTTCCCGGCCCATCCTTCCCGTTTTCCCGATTTCATGCGATTTTCCTTGAACAGGTGTTCAGGGATCACCATATATCGTTTGTCGATATGAAGGAAGGACGGGATTTATGGATCCGTTTCAGATGGTTGTCGTCATCGTGGCGATTGTTTTCGGTACGAAGGCCTGGCGCGATCACATGCGTTTTAAGCAAATGCGGGCCAATGACCGGGCTTCCGATGCTGAGTTCGATCGTATGACTCAGGAAGTCGCCCGCCTGAAGGAGCGCGTCCGCGTCCTCGAAAAAATCGTCACCGACAGTGACAAACATCTCAGTGAGGAGATTTCCCGGCTCGCCTGAGCCCTTCCTGGCATGAGCCAGACCCGCCGCCCCGCCCATTGAACAGGAGATAAGACAATGCCCTTGCTATACCCCTTTGTGATCTTTCTCCTGTTGCTGATCCTCGCCACGCTGATCCGCAGGCCGGAACGCCCCAAAGCGTCCAGCCGGAAGGAGGAGGAGCTCTCCCGCTTGCGTGACCGGGTTGAGGTTCTGGAACGCGCTGTCCTCGATCCGGACCGCGACCTGCGCCGGAAGTTCGACGGGCTCTGAGGCTGGGTCTTATTCCGGTAGTTCGGCCAGCCAATCCGTGATTGCTCCCGCAAGCTGATCCGGCACTTCCGGTAGCAGGGCGTGGCCGGCCCCATCGATCCGCACGGCCGTAACCTGGTCGCCCAGTTCCGCCTCCAGCAGGTCGATCGTATCGGCAGGCGGGGCAATCTTGTCCTGCAGGCCGGTGATAACCAGCATGGGCTTGCCGCCTGCTTTCCACCAGAGCGACGAATCCACTGACCGAGTTGCTGCGCCCTGCAGGCGGCCTGTCTCCAGATGCCAGCCGCGCAGCCAGTAGTCCGGAATGTCATTGCCATCGGCAAAGAAACCGTAGCGAACCGCTTCCTGATGCGCTTCAGGCGTCAGGCGCGGGTCGAAACTCTGCATCAGAGCCGTGTTGGCTTTTTCCGGGATCGGGTTCAGCCCGCCCGCCGCGAGCAGGATGACCCCGCGCACCTGATCCGGGTGCCGGGTGGCGACGGCCCGGGCGAGGCGGTTGCCAAAGGCATGTCCCAACACAACAACCGGCGCATCGCATGTCTCCAGATAGATCGCGGCATCATCGGCCAGGTCGAACAGGCTGGGGGCTTCTGCGGAGGCCTGGGTTCCGTTGATGGCGGGGCCTTCGATCAGGGTCACGCTGTATCCGGCGCCGGTGAGATGTTCTGCAAGCTCATTGAAGTCGCTGGCTTCACGCCCGGCGCTGGCGAACATAACGATCTCCGGTCCTTCACCGGAGCGATAGGCTTTTAGTCGGGCAGGACCCTCTTCATAACTCCAGGTCTCGCCGATGGGTGCGCGGGCCGTGTCACCGGGGGCGTGGGGGGCAGAAGACATACAGGCGCTCACAAGACTGGCAAAAAGCAACAGGGGTAGAACGGAAAGGGATTTCAGCATGATTTTTCTTTCAGGGCCAACAGATGTGGCCAGGCCTCGATGAGGGCTATGTCAGGCAAAGTGTTTAACGGGACGTAGAAAATTCAATGCCTCGTTTTCCATGATTTTCCAGAAAGTTGTGCTGCAATCAATACAGGATTGAGGGGAGCACCATGACCACGCAGAAACCGGTTTTCGGAAAGAAGACTTCAGGCGCTGCCAGCCGGCGCACGACGCGGCCCGCGCAATCGCAGGCTTTGTCCGCAAAGGCCGAAGCCTTTCTTCAGCGCGAACGCGAGACGACGGGCGAACGCGCACCGTCCGGGGGCGGTCTTCCGCTTCCCTCCACAGGCAGCAGCAGCACGGCCGGCGGCAAGCCCGTCTGGGGTCGCCGCGTGATCGCCCGTATCGTGGATGAGCTGCTCGTCTGGGGACTGCTCTTCCTGATGTTTCATGACGACATCGGGCGGCAGCTGTCTGTTTATATCGAGGCCCCGATGGACAGCGCGCAAGAGAATGCCGCCGGTGTCGCCCTGTTCGGCTATGCGCTTCTCTGGGGGTGTCTTGAAAGCGCCTACAATATCGCGATGGAGGCCTCGCGCCTGCAGGCGACCCTTGGCAAGATGTTGGTCGGCGCAGTTGTGACGGACCGGGAAGGTGGAAAGCCGGGTCTTGGCGGCGTCATCATGCGAAACACGCTTGGGCGTTTCATCGCCAATATGGTGCCGTTCTGTGCCGGTTATGTCATGGGCCTGTTCCGGAAAGACCGTCGCTGCATTCATGACATGATGTCCGGCACCATGGTGCGCAAGCGCGCGCCAGCGGCTCTGTCTGCGGGCTATGGCGAAGTGTTTGCCTGAGCGGTTTTCAGGCCAATTATCAGATGAGAACCGTGTCGTCGCGGGCGAACTTCGCCAGAAGATAGGCGTTGGTGTCCTCAATCGTCTCGAGTTTCCCGAAGGCGAACGCCTCCCGGTCGAACACAAGATCGCGCGGGCGTAGCGGGCGGCTGATTTCAAGGCCCTCAAGCGTACGGGCGCGGGAAAAGGCGACATAGGTCTGTCCGTGCGCGAACATGCCATGGTCGAAATCGATATAGACCTTGTCGAGCGTCAGGCCCTGCGCCTTGTGAATGGTGACGGCATAGGCGAGCCGCAGAGGCACCTGTTTGAAGGTGCCGACGACTTCGCGCTTCACCTTCTTGGTTTCAGGGTCGAGTTCGTAGCGGTATTTTTCCCAGGCTGCCGGTTCGATTTCATAGGCATGTCCGTCGATCTCGACAATCACGCTCTTGCTTGTGAAGCCGGCCACAACGGCCAGCGACCCGTTGACCCAGCGACCCTCCGGATCGTTGCGGATCAGCATGACCCGCGCGCCTTCTTTCAGTTCCAGTTCTGCCTCGGTCGGGAAGGCTTTCTCGTCGAACTGCCCCTGGACATCGGCAAAGAAGGGATGGGGTTTTCCGGGCAGGCTTTCCAGCCGAGCCTGATTGATGCGGAAGGCATTCGCATTGTTGGGGGTCAGGACGACATGGGTTTCGGAGGCGTCGGCCGCCGAGCGGGTCGACACGATGCTTTGCAGGATCGCTTCATCCGCCGGCGTGACACGGCCGGTGCGGAGCGCGCCGAGCAAGGCCAGGAAGCGCGGGTCTTCCTGGCGGAACACATGTTTCAAAGCCAGCAACGCAAATTCCGCTTCGCGGAACGCGGCACAGTTGAAGAAGTACTGCCCGCCATGGCGTTCCCGCAGGATCGGCGCTTCCTGGTTCGAGACGACGGGCGGCAGCTGGTGCAGGTCTCCGGACAGGATCATCCGCACGCCGCCAAATGGCCGTTTTGAGGCGCGGTTCAGCTTCAGCGACTTGTCGATCGCATCCAGCATATCGGACCGGACCATCGAGATCTCGTCGATGATCATGGTGTCGATTGCCTTGACCAGCCGGGTGGAGCGCAGGCGCTTGATATCGGTCGGTTCGATCAGGCGGGGCGGGAATTTGAAGAAGGAGTGGATCGTCTGGCCGCCCGCATTCATGGCAGCGACGCCCGTCGGTGCCAGCACGATGGCACTGTCGCCGGCTTGGGCGAGGAATTTGCGCAGCATCGTGGTCTTACCGGTGCCGGCCCGCCCGGTCAGGAACAAATTTCCCTGCGCGCCCGCGCCGCTCGCCACCCATCGGGCCGGCGCGGCGTAGATATTGTCTGGAGTGTTGTCAGCAGGGCCAGCCATCATGGGGGCTTAGCGGTCTTTGCCGGGGAAGGCGAGGCCCGCCGGGCGTCTCTAGTGCGGTTCTTCCAGATAGGCCGCCATGACGGCCTGTTCGACCATGGCGCGCACCTGGCGGGGCAGGAAAGGCTTCGGGATCAGGAAGGCGGGTTCGGAGGTTTCCCCGCTCAGCAGGCGCTTCGGGAAGGCCGTGATGAAAATCACCGGCACGGGCCGCGGCAGGCTGGCCTGGATTTCCCGAACCGCTTCAGCCCCGGACGAGCCGTCAGCCAAGGCAATGTCCGCCAGGATCAGGCCAAATTCGCCGGACGCCGCGAGTTCCACGGCCTGACGGTGCGTGGTGGCAATGCCCAGAATGGAATGCCCCGCTTCCAGCACGATACCGGCCAGCATTTCGGCAATCAGGATTTCATCCTCGATCACCAGCACCGTCGTGGACAGGGCCGATTGCAGGGATGTCTCCGCATTGGTCAGGGCTTCTTCGACGAAACTTGTCGACGTGCTCAGGATTTCGGCCGTTTCGAAGATGCTGAAGCCTTCGACCGCAGTCAGCATGACGGCGCGGCGTTCATCCGTTGTCATGCTGCGCAGGATCTTGGCGACTTCCTGGTTGAGCTTGCCGTCCGACAACTCTTCCATGATCGTTTCGTCCAGCGCGCGGAACAGGTCCTTGCGTTGGGCAACGGTTTTTCCCTGGCCCAGCATGACCAGCATCTTTGTCTCGAGCATCGTCTCGACCGCTGCGTCGCCAGCGCTCCTCGTGCCAAGGAGTGCGCGGGCGTATCGGCGCAAATACGGCAGTTCGCCCGATATCAGATCAGCCAGCAAAGAAGGTTCCCCCGAACCATGTTTCAACCGAGAATCAGATACTACACGTAGAATTCCGCAAGTAAAACATACCTGAAACTATCATCATATTGTGCCTGTTGTTTGTGCAACAATTTTGAGGCTTTCGAACCCGACAAGCATAGCACGTTTGAGCGGACTGATCACTTGTTCATTCCTGAAGCGCGAAAGTGGAATTGCGGGTCGCTGAAAATCAGCAGGATCAGCGAATCCGGATGACGATATCATAGCCGGCAATGGTTCGACCGTCCGGCGCGTCCGGCACCGATCCGAGCGTCAATTGCCCATCCGGGATGTCGGTGAGTTCGCCGGTCCGCTCGTCCAGGAAGTGGTGATGCGGCCGCGTATATGTGTCGAACACGATATTGTCCTGGCCGGTGCCGCGGACCATGCGCAGCGCGCCCGCGTCGGCGAGGCTGTGCAATGTGTTGTAGATCGTTGCCAGTGCGACCGGCTCGCCCTGCTGGCTCACTTCTTCTGCCAGCCATTCCGCTGTGACGTGCCGGTTCTGCCCGTCTGCGAACAGGATGCGCGCGATCGCCTGCCGCGGGCGTGTTGCGCGCAGGCCCAGTTCTTCCAGGAAAGAGGCGGCATTGAAGTCCAGCATAGAGGCAAACTAGTTCCGGGGCCGCAGTCTCGCAAGAAGGTGACACAGCATGAAAAAAAGCCCCCGGAAATCATCCGGGGGGTATAGTGATGTCTGAAAATAAATCTCTCGTGATAGGATAATGAGTTTAGGCGCGTAGATTGGAATCGCTGTTTCAATCGTGGATATTATTTGCTAGCAACCAAAGAGCAGTGATCGGGGATGAGCTGCCGGCACAGTTGTCTGGTTTGTTCTACTGTCGTTGTTGGGGGGGGCGAATTTTGAACAAGTATGGCTACTGAGCGGAGCGGATATGCCTTCTATTGCTGTGGTCATTCCATCCTACAAAGTCAAAAGCCACATCATTGCAACCATTAATGGAATAGGGCCGGAAGTCTCGCGCATTTATGTGGTCGATGATAAATGCCCAGAGGGCACAGGCCATCACGTCGAACATAACTGCAAAGATAGCCGCGTCATCGTTCTATATCATGAGTCGAACAAGGGGGTGGGTGGAAGTACGATTACCGGGTATCGGCAGGCTGTTGCTGACGGCTCTGAGATCTTGATCAAGCTCGACGGTGATGGGCAAATGGATGCCCGTCTTATTCCCTTCTTCGTTGAACCTATTCAAAGAGGCCTAGCGGATTATGTGAAAGGCAACCGGTTCTTCTCTGGGAAAGCACTAAAATCCATGCCGAATATTCGACTATTCGGAAATGCGGTTTTGTCCTTTATGACCAAAGCGTCCTCTGGTTATTGGGATATGCTGGATCCAACAAACGGTTACACAGCAATACATGCAAAGGTCCTATCAGCAGTTGATCTCGATCAAGTCAGCAGTCGCTACTTCTTCGAAAGCGACATGCTCTTCCAACTCGGCAAGATCCGGGCACGCGTGATAGATCTACCCTTGATGTCACTTTATGGTGCCGAGGAAAGTAATCTGCGGATTTCCAAAGTCCTCCCCGAATTTCTTGGAAACAATATAAAAAACTTACTGAAGCGTATTGTTTACGTATACTTTGTACGCGGCTTTTCATTGGCTTCAATTGCGCTAATCATGTCATCGGTGCTTTTGCTCGTTGGCTCAATCTCCGCCTTGGTTGTGGGGGTCAGCGCCAATCTTAGCGGGGTGCCCGCTTCGACCGGAGCGATTGTCTCAGTGGCGATTTTGCTCATCTTCGGTTTCCAGTTGCTCATGACCTTCCTATCGCACGACATTTCTTCAACGCCGAATACGGCCATTCATCCACTTCTCGCAATTGTTCCAGGCGCCCCACTTGATCAAAGCTATCCAGGGGGCGATTCAGAACCATCTGAATCTGAATCAGGTGAGCTATTAGACAAATGATCAAGATGAAAGCCTTCGGCCATATTTGGGCTTCTGCTTCGGGCGCCCCGGTGCGGCTTATGCTTTTGTTTATGTCCCTAAGTCTTGCATATTTGGCGCTGGATCCTTGGCACAATTGGGGGGGAGATTTCGCCTACTACCTTAGAGTAGCACGCAATATGTATTTTGACCGCCCTCTTGACGCTGGGACCGTCGGAGTTGTTGCACCATCAGGTTTCCCTTGGCTGCTATCAAAACTGGCTCCGCTGCTTGATTGGCGGTTCACGCCTTTGAAGCGACTAAACTTGGTATATGCGACAGTCTATTTCGGTTTGATTTTTTTTCTGTCCGGCAAATTTCAGACATCCTTTCAAAGGGTAGCGTTTGCAGCAGTGGGCTCTCTAAATCTTTGGGTATGGTCGTACTCAAATCAAATTCTAACCGAGATGCCGATGTTGATGATTGTTACCGGCATGTTTGCCGCCTGCATCTGGTCGGAAGAAAGAAAGGAGCGCTTTCCCTGGCGGCTCATGTTTACATTGTACCTGTTGGCTCTCGCCGCCTGCTCACTGAAGCAGGCAGCGTTACTTACGCTATTCGTTCCGCCGCTGATATTCTTGGACCGTAAGTCAAATCTCAGCCTAAAGCCTAAGATAGCCATCTTCCTAGTTCTCGTCGCGCTGAGCACAGCCATTGTGCTGTACGTTTTCCACTCGCAGTGGTTCCATGCACAGGCTCACACTGCGAGAGCTCAAGGGTCCTCGGGCTTGCTAGGCAAACTTATCTTCATGTTGGGTAAAGTTGATGACGAACTCAAAGCACTCTCGGCGATGCTGCTTGGAGATGTCCGTCTATTGTGGACGGGTGGCGTCTTGGCCGCTGTCATCGCCATTGCAGCGGTCAAACGGATTTTAGAGGGACGCCTCGCGGCAATCGCATTGGTCGCGTCTCTTAGTGTCCCACTGTTTTACGTTCCGTGGACGCCCTTTGATGGCAGGTATTGGTTTCCAATGCTCGGAGCTCTTTGTTTTCTTATTGTGGAGGGAGCTACTACAATTGCAGCTCGAATTGGATACAGGGTCAAGAAGCCGGCCGAGTCAATTTTCTTGGTCGCTCTTCTAGTCTCGCTTTCAGTACACAATGTTGGCAACGCAAAGCGCTTGTTTCTAATCGATCGCGACAAGGGTGTGTTCGAAATCAATGCTTCCGAGATGTTTTACTGGGTCCACTACAACACCGAATGGGGAAAACGGATCTGCTTCTACAAGCCTCGAATACTTGGCTATTTTGCCAACTGGAATACTGTTTGCGATCTAAATCGCTACGGAAAGCCATCTGAACTAGAGGCGGTTCTTGAAACTCGTGCTGATTTTATCATTGTCAGCGATAAATATGCGCCCGAGACATGGTCATATTTTAGGGACTTGAGCGACAACAGAGTGGTCTACCGCAATGAGAAGTTCGTCGTTGTAGGAAAATAAAATCAGATGACGTCTGCGTTCTTGCCTTATGTCGGTTGTGCAATTGTTTCATTGATGCTCGTCTTTGGGCAATTCCTATTCAAATTGGCCGCAACAGAGTGGCGAAACGAAGCCGAGTCTGGAAACGGTCTGTTGGGTCTATTGTCGGTTCCAATGGTCGCTGCGCTGGGCCTATATGGCGTAGCAACTTTGCTGTGGGTTTATGTACTTCGCTTTGTTCCATTATCACGCGGCTACCTTTTTGTGCTTGCTGGGGCCATCCTTGTTCCAGTTCTCGCAAACCTTGTCTTTAAAGAACCCCTGAGCCCGACTTACTGGGTTGGCTTTATCATGATTGTTGTAGGTGCTTACATCTGCTCATTGTGAGGACCCGAGGGGCTCAGATCACTAATTCGAATGTGAGGCAGACAACCACCGTGTAAGTTCCTTGGCCAACTCCGGATTTACCCTCACCACCCCATCACTCTGCAAATCAAAATCCGCCCCTGAAAACGTCTCAGTCCGGATCAGCTCCAGAATCCTGCGATCCGCTATAGGCCGAAACGGTTCCATCTGATCGAACACGAATGAATGTCGATCCGGGCTGATACGATCATGCATGATGCCAATGCTGGGATCATAGCCATCTGCGATGGCCCTGATGCGCACCTCACTCTCGAGAAGGGCGTAGGCGTAGTTCAGCATCGCGTTGATAGGATGGGTCGCATGCTGGTTCTGTATGTACCGGTCACCCCACTTGAGCGATGAGCGGGAGAAGAATGTTTTCCATTCATCGGGTACGGGATGGCGTTTGGTCGACTTCCACTGAATGTCGAGCGCGCGCCAGGCAAAGAAATACCCCTGTGCGACAAGCCCTTCGAGGCCATGCAGCTTTGATACGGACACAGGTGGCGATACCTTCAATTCTGCAAGCGCTACCTTGGCCGTTTCAATCGCCTTGGTCCTGGAAGGGCTGTCAGGCAGCAGGTTTTCGAGATTGAAAAGCGCTTCCTGGATTTTCTTGCGAATGAGCGGGATGGCGTATTTCACGCGGGCTGGTTCGCTGGCCCGCGTTTTTCTTTGCCACTCGACCTTCTTTGGATCGGCAGCATACCCGGACGCGGAGAAGACCGATTGCACCCGCCCATCATAGCGAAGGCGTATGAGGTCGACAGATTGCTCCTGCATCCAGTCGAGCGCGTCCAGTGTGATGTTGCCATTGCCATCAACGATGACGATGCGGGGCGGCAGTGACCTGAGACCCTCGCGTCCCTCATTCATTTCGAGAGTCTAGCCCTTTCATAGTCCATGGTTTGAGGTGTGGCGAGCGCGTCGGGAGCGGCGCTCCCA
>MDTD01009595.1_pt1 | contig 37175 bp, 37 predicted proteins | sample 811221 | NCBI WGS metagenome assembly MDTD01 (sample SAMN05326646, study PRJNA326480) | marine metagenome | isolation source: seawater | place: Pacific Ocean: South West | collected 2011
AAGATTCGAACTTTCGAAGCCCGAAGGCAACGGGTTTACAGCCCGCCCCATTTGACCGCTTTGGTACCCCTCCTTATTTTTTTAATAGGGATACCCCCTAACTTAAAAAGTATTCAACAACAAGCGTTTTATAAGCATCTTGATGCCTAAATGCAATAAATCATTTTTCATTAAAATATGCTATTTATTTAGTTAAACAGCCCAAAAAATATGAAAAAAACAACATTTTTAATCGTAGGAAAACATGCGGTAGTTGAGGCCCTTAAAAATCCAGAAAGAAAAATTGATAAGATCTTTTTGACTGAAGATGCTCAGAAAAACCTTAATAGAGAAAATCAATCACTTAATTTGTTAAAAAATATAAACGTATTCTATAAAACTAGAAAAGAACTGGATAATATTTGCGGAAGAGATGAAATTGCTCACCAAGGACTTGTAGCTGAGGCTGAACAATTGGAAGATCTATCCTTGAAGGAGTTTTTGTTTGAATCAAAAAAGAAAAACATAAATTTTTTGGCTTTAGAAGAAGTAACTGATCCAAGAAATATAGGATCCATAATTAGATCTGCTGCCTCATTTAATATGGATGGAATTATTGTTAAAGACAGATCATTTCCCTCAAAAAGTAAATTACTTTATAGGAGTGCTAGTGGTGGAACAGAGCATATTAAAATTTTTAAAGTTGCTAATGTAAATACATCGCTAAAATTTTTAAAAAAAGAGAATTTTTGGATTAGTGCTTTTGATGTCTCAGCCAAAAAAAACTTTACACAAAATAAGTGGGAAGGAAGAAATGTTTTACTTTTTGGATCAGAGGGCTTTGGTCTAAGACCAAATACAATTAAAAATAGCGATTTTCAATTTAAAATTGATATTAAAAACATTGAAAGTTTGAACATTTCAAACTCAGTTTCAATTGTTTGTCATTTCATAAATAATTATTTAAAAAACAAATAATCGTGGATATAAAAAAAACATTTATTTATATTTTATTTTATGGAATTTTAATTTCCTTTTTCTATGGTTTTTTTTCTGGAGAAAATTCAGCTGGTGCGGGTGGTTATAACGGTGATTTGTCATGGATTATAAAAAATATAAATATCTTTAAAAATAATAATGTACTTGATGCAATTAAACACCCAGATATTTATGGAAATAGACCGCCTCTAATTTATATTCTAAACACATACTTAAATCCTTTTTTTTATGATTTAGAAAAATATCGAATAAGTGTATTTATTCTTTCTCTATTAGGTCCATTATTTTTTTATATTGCATTGAAGGTTAAATTCAAAGAAATTAGAAATGAGTATTTAGCTTTATTTTCTGTAATAATATTATTAAGTCCTTTTTATCGCACATCTGCCTACTGGGCACTAAATGAAAATTATGGATTAGTTACTTCATTATTAAGTTTTGTTTTTTTAAATTTATCTATTTTTCATAATAACACTCACCATTATAAAAAAAATTTATATTATTCATTTACAATAATATTTAGCTCCTTATCTGTATACTTTGATCAAAAACTTATAATTATTCCTTTAATTTGTCTTTTTACTTTTTTCTCAATTATAAAAGAAATTAAAACAAAAATATTAATAACTATTGGTTATTCAATTTTATCCATTCCTTTTCTATATTTAATTTATTTATGGAACGGAATAGTTCCGGTAAAGACTCAATTGGCAAACCCTAATACGATAACGAATTTATCAAGGTTGAGTGAACTTTATTTTATAAACATTGGTTATGCTACCACTATGATAAGTTTTTACTTATTACCTTTAATCTTTTTAAAACCAAATCTTGATTTTAATCTAAAAAAATTTCTATCTAAAAAAAATAATTTAATAATGATTTTGTTTGCTTTCTGTTATATTTTGTTTCTATTAATTTATTTTGACTTCAAAAAATACACTGTGGATGATTATTGGGTTGGTTTAGGATATGTAGATAAAATTTCTAAAATTTTATTCACTAATTTAATTATACGTGAATATTTTACTTATTTTTCATTTTTCGTATCCTGGTTAATTTTGATTTTTTTTCTTGATAAAAAAATATCAAATTATTTAATTATTTTATATTTTTATTTCATATCAATTTTACTCTGGCCTTTGATGCAGGAATATTTTGATCCTTTAATTATTATATTCGGAATGATGATGTTTTTGCCAAAAATTAAAGTTAATTTTTATAATTCAATATTCATAATATTTTATTTTTCAATTTTTATATTATCAGCAAATATTTACTATTAATTTTAATCCATATATAACTTGAAGAATATTTTAATTTAACATATATCCTGCTCAACGCCCTCATAGCTCAATTGGTAGAGCAATTGATTTGTAATCAATAGGTTCGCGGTTCGAGTCCGTGTGAGGGCACCATTAAAATAATGGATATATATCATCAGATGGGCCATCCTCATCTTTCAAATCTTTTTTCTTTTTTTCTTTTCTTTTATAAATATAAAAGATTACCAAAATTAAGAAGAGCAAAACTATAAGAGAAATAATCATTTTTTATTTTTTACTTACTTTTCATTTTTAAAATTTATATTTTTATTAATTTCCAAGCAAATTTTTTCTGAGATTAAATTATACCCCTCGTCTGAAGTATGGGCTTTATCTACATAAATAGTTTTTTTCAAATCATCAAAAATGTTCAAGAAACTGAGATAAATTTCATTTTCTTTATTCATTTTTTTTTTAAAATAACGCAGTTCCAATTCTTTAAAACTTTCTTTAATAAATTTTAGTTTTTCTGAGTCAATACTATTGATATAGCCTTCCTCAAATTCTGACTTATGACTTTTAAAAATTAAATCCGGTTGTAAAATGTGCACAATAGGGATCTTTTTATTATTACAGTAACTATTTATCCATGAAAGTTTATTTTCGAATAATTTTGTTGCAATTTGTTTTTGACCAGGCTTTTTAATAACTAAAAAATCTTCGTTCACCGAATGAAAAGTTTTATGATTTCTAAATATAATTTTTAAAATCTTTTTAAAAAAATTTTTTTCATGGATAATTCCTAGTTTGACACCCCACAGAAAAAAGTCGTTTGATATCTTGTATAAATCATTTTGCTTGAACTTATTTGCGTAGGCAGCATTAATATCATTACATCCCGATAAACTTATAACTAATTTTGGATCAAGTTCATCAGCGGTTGACATAAAAACTTTTAATTCTTCGAAACTCGTGAACATTTGTTCTGCTAAATTTATAACATTAAATTTTAAACCATATTTTTCAAATAAGATTTTCTCTATTAAATATGAAGGTGTATTTTCATTTGAAGTTGCGCCAAAACCCCAGGCAACAGATCCACCAAGTAAAATTGCATTGTTTCTATATTTTAACTCTTTGATTGATTTAGATCTTAATCCATTTTCATTTATGTAAATTGTTTTAAATTTTTGGTTTGGTACAGATCTCCAAGAGGAAAAAGGATGAGGGGAAGTTTTTAATTTTTTTTTAATATCAATAAAAATCTGAGTACCAATTTCTTTGTTGGGAAATACATCACTATTCCATCTGTTTACAAAATTTGACTTTTTCATTTAATGTTTCTTCTTATTTGTTCATTTTTTATTCTTTTAACCAAACTTCTCTCAGGATCGTGCAATAAATTAAGTTTTATACTTTTATTTATTTTGACTGATAAAGATTTAATATTCCTTACCTCTATATTATCTGCAACAGCAGCAACTGGTCTTTTAACAGGATCAAGATTTATAATTTTAATTTTTGACTTACTTGATATTATTTTTCCTCCCCATCTTCTTGGCCTAAATGGACTTATTGGTGTTATTGCTAACTTTTCTGAATTTAAAGATAAGATTGGACCGTGAACAGATAAATTATAAGCTGTACTACCAGCAGGAGTTGACACTAACACTCCGTCTCCGATTAATTTTTTAATAATTACTTTTCTTGAAACTTCTAATCTTAATGATGCTGTCTGTCTACTTTGGCGAAACAAAGAAACTTCGTTTATAGCAATTAATTTTTTCTTATTTGAAATTAATATTTCTAAAGGATTAATAGTTATTTTTTTTGCTCTTAATATCCTTTTTTCTAAATTTTTTTTGTTGAATCTATTCATTAAAAAACCAAAAGTTCCGCAATTAATTCCGTAAAAATTGATTTTCAATTTATAATATTTTTTAAGAGTATTGAGCATAAAACCATCTCCACCAGCTACAACAATAAAATTTGCGTTTTTTGGTGGATAATTTTTGTAAAGTTTTAAAAGTTTTTTCTTAAGCGATTGTGATTTTTTAGTTTTATCGAAAGTAAAGTGTATTTTAATCATTTATAAATATTTGGTGCCCTCGGCCAGACTCGAACTGGCACTCCCAAAAGGGCAAGGATTTTAAGTCCTTTGTGTCTACCAATTTCACCACGAGGGCACTATGTTTTTTTATTGTCATTGTTAATATATTAATACTCTAAATTTATAAAGAGGCAAAATAAAGTCTGTTTATATTAAAATTATTGTTTATAAAATAATTTAGAATGAAATTTTATAAAATATCTAGACAAAATGACAAACTACTACCCAAAAAGTTAAATGATAGTTGGAAAAATTCTGTTCTTTTTTTAGTAGCTACAACATCCCTTTTTTTGAGTTTATGGATTTGGGATAAAATTATTTTACCCTCATCTGAAAATAGTCTTACAAATTATCACCCTCAAACTGATACCCTGAGATTTATTTTTTTTATTCTCATTTCTCTTACTCCATTTTTGTTTTTTTATTTAAAATTTTTCAAAAATAAATTATTTTCAATTAATTCTTTTTTCAAAATTAAAACTGAAATAAATTATTTAAAGAAAGATAAATCTTTAAATAATCTTTTTTATCTTTTTGTTTTATTGTTAATTTATGAATTTTTAATACTTGATTTTTTATGGTTTATTGGACCATTAGACATATTTCATGAAGGTGTTCAATTAACTCCCTCTAATAATTTTCTTTTAACTGAAGGATCTTGGACTGCCTCGTTTCTTGAGAGAGGTTTGTTTGGAAATCTTTTTCCATTAATAATGTGGTTTTTTTCAGAAAATCAAACAATCGGGGCCACAAGATTCGGAACTATATTGTTAACCTTTTTAAATAAGATTTTGTTAGTTTTACTAGCTAAGCAAATGTGTGAAAACATAATTTTTAAAAATCTTGAAAAATACTTATTTTTTATAACGCTTTCACTTATTTTTATCTCATTTTCTGATTACTTTGATCAATCACATTTTAGTAGAAGATTTGTTATTTATTTACTTTTTTTTAATATTTTAATCCACTCAATTACTGTCAAAAATAAAATATCTTCTTCTAATATTTTGTTAGGTTTTGTCTCTATTGTTTCTTTCTTGTGGTGGTTAGATATTTCCCTCTATCTAAATACTATTTTGCTTTTAACACTAATTTTATATTTTTATCGTAAAGAAAATTTTAAGTGTTACTCTATTGTTCTTGGTATGATTTCAGGTGTTGTATCAATATTAATATTTATTCCACTTTCTGAATTAAAAATTCTTATTTCAAATGCTTACATAGTAACTCAAATTATTGAAATTGTCGGAAGTATTGAATATCCATCCCCATTATTTGGTAATGATGGGAGAGCTACAAAAACATTAATCTTTTATTTTATTACTGGCCTATTCTTAATAACCATTTGTTTGAAAAAAGAAAATAATATTAAAAATAATTTAAAAATTTTTTTTATATTTTTCTTTATAAGTAGCTTAGTTAGTTTTAAATACGGGCTTACCCGGTCTGATGGACCTCATATTCAAGCTGGATCAGCAACTATGTTAACTATTTTGTCATTTTTTATAATTTTTTATTTATTTAATTTTATTTCAAGATTAAGGATAAATAAATTTTTACTTAAAAATAAAAATTTAGTTTATTTGATCGTTCTATTAGTCTTTATATTGAATTTTAATGTGCATAAATTTCACAAACTTTATTTTTCTAAAAACAACATTAGTAGTTTGATTGATGCAAAACAAAAAGATTTTCTCACCTATGGTTCCTATGATTATTTAAAATTGATTAATTATTATAAAAGTATCACCCTTGACCATGAATGCGTTCAAATTTTAACAGATGAAATAGCTATTCCCTATCTTTTAAACAAAAAAAGCTGCACAACCTTTAACATTATGGAGCTTGTAAAACCTAAAAAAATGCAGCGAAAATTTATTGATGAGTTGAAATTAAAAAAACCAAAAGTTATATTATTTAGGTCTGAAAAATTTACTTATGGAAATGGAGAATCTCTAGAATTAGTAAATAAATTTTTAAAGGATAACTATACTTTTCATAGTAAAATAGATTATTGGACTTTTGTAAAAATTAATAAATAAATTGAATAATAAAATTTTAATATATAATTCTGGTGGTGGTCTGGGGGACTCAATCCAATTAATTCCTATAATATTAAGTTTACAAAATTCTTTAAAAAATTATAATTTTTATTATTTGAGTGCACATGACAATCATTTTGAAAATAAACTAAAAGATTACAATATAAAAATAAAAACTCTCAATGTGAACCTAAAATATTTTGGTTTTAGATGGTGGCACTTATTTGCAATTAAAAAAAAATTAACAAATCTTAATATTGAAAAATTTGACTTAATTGTTGATTTACAATCAAAATTAAGAAATACCCTTATACTTAAAAGAATTCCTCATATAAATTTTTATTCCTCAACATTTAATTTTAATTTTTGTACTAATAAAAAAAATTATATTAAAACAAATAATCTGTGTAAAATGACAATTGAAAATCATGAAAAATTTTTAAATTTGAAAATTAATTATTCTCCTTATAATTTAAGTTTAATATCTGATAAATTCAAACAAGAAGCAAAAAAACTCTTACCTTACAGTAATTACATAGGTCTTTCAGTAACACAAGGCAACTTATACAGAAAAAAAAGTTGGCCAATGTACAACTTTGTAGAATTAGCAAAAAAATTAAATGATAAAAATAAAATTCCGGTTTTTTTTATTGAAAAAGAGAATAGAGATTTGATAAATGATATTAAATCAAAGGTACCACAAGCGCTTTTTCCTGAAGACGACTCAAGTATTTCATGTCCTGCCCTAGTAACCGCCTTATCTGCCCGTCTTGAAAAAGCTATTTCTATTGACAATGGTGTTATGCACATGATGTCTTTATCAGGAGTTCCTATGATAGTTTTATTCGGACCTACTAACTCCAAAAAATTTGCACCAGATCAGAAAAATGTAAAAATTTTAGATAGTAAAGTTCTTTATAATGACAATGAAATTAAGAGAATAACAATAAATGATGTTCTAAAAATTATTTAAAAAAAATAATTTTCTTTTTTTTTATCATTCTTTTAACTTCAAGCAGGCAAAGTTTAAGCTTTGTTTTACTCGTTGATCTTAATACAATCGATACTCCAATTTTACCTAATCTAAAAAAAGGATAACTTCCAATATCAATAAATTTTAAAAATTTTTTTTGAATCTTTTGTATTTCAAATGCAATATTACTTTCCACTGTATACAAATTTATTGTTTCACTAAATGTAATTGATCCTTTAATTAGAAACTTTTTTGAGTTTTCAATCATTGATTTTAGAATTGAAGGAACTCCTGGAAGACAAAGAACGTTTTTTATCTTAAAACCTGGGGCTGCACTAGAGGGATTTAAAATTAAGGAACAACGCGCCGGCATTTTTGCCATTTTTTTTCTTCCAAGATTAAAGTGTGCTGATCCATAATAATTTTCTAGAATTTTATAAGCTTCTTTGTGATATTCGTATTTTACTTTGAAAGCTTTAGATATTGATTTTGCTGTTATATCGTCATGCGTCGGACCAATGCCACCCGTCGTAAAAACATAATTAAATCTTTTACTCAAATTTAATACATTTGAAACAATTATTTTCTCAATATCTGGAACAATTCTTACTTCTTCGACCTTAATTCCACATTTAAAATTTAACCAATTTGAAATAAATGAAACGTTTAAATCTTGTGTTCTTCCTGATAAGATTTCATTGCCAATAACAAGAATTGCTGCATTAACTTTTTTTTTTGCTTTTTTCATTTTGGTTTAATTATATATGAATTTTGAAAATAAACTAATACCAGGAGTTTTTTTAAAAAGATATAAGCGATTTTTTGTTGATATAAAAGTTGAGAATAAAGTGATAACCGCACATTGTCCTAATTCGGGCTCAATGATGGGCCTACTTAAACTAGGTAATAAAGTTTGGATAACTAAATCTGACAATCCCAACAGAAAGCTCAAATACACACTACAAATAATTGAGGTTCAAAATTCCAAAGTTGGTGTAAATACACATTTTACTAATAAAATAGTTGATCATGCTTTAAAAAATAATATTTTGAAACATTTTTCTAATAAAGTTAAAATTCAAAGAGAAAAGGTATTTAATAAAAATACAAGGTTTGATTTTTTTTTACAGGAAAAAAAAGAGAAAATATTTCTTGAAGTTAAAAATGTTACTTTAAAAAGGAAAGATGAACTTGCTGAATTTCCTGACTCTGTCACATTAAGAGGCACTAAGCATATTAAAGAATTGATTAATGCTAAAAAAAGGGGGTTTAAGGCTGTTCTAATGTTCGTAATACAAAGAGATGATTGTAATAAGTTTAAAGTTGCTGAAGATATTGACCCTGAATACTCAAAAATACTTAAAATTGCAATAAAACAAAAAGTAAAAATTGTTTGCTATGATTGTAAATTTTCATCAAAAGGAATAAAACTAAATAAGGAAATCAAAATATTAATTAATGGATAAAGAAAAAATTCAAGAAGCTTTTGAAAAAACGAGGATAGCTGGTGTGATCGCATCAGGGGCGTTGGACGAAGTATCAAAAATTATTAAACCAGGGATAACAACAGAAGAAATAGATGATCTGTGTTACGAGTTTATTAATGATAATAACGCTTACTCTGCTCCATTGTTTTATAGGGGTTTTCCAAAGTCTTCTTGTACATCACCAAATCATACCGTTTGTCATGGAATACCTAAAAACAAAGTTTTGTTAGATGGTGACATTTTAAATGTTGATGTTACGGCTTTAAAAGATGGTTGGCATGGCGATACAAGTAGAATGTTCTGTGTTGGAGAACCCTCTGTCAAAGCAAAAAAATTAATTCATGTCACTTATAATTCTTTAATGAAAGCAATTAGTATTCTAAATAAAGATATTACTTTAGGAGATATTGGTGCAACTATTCAAAACTATGTGGAAAGAGAGGGTTTTTCAGTGGTAAAAGATTTTTGTGGTCATGGTATAGGTGAATCTTTCCATAAGGAACCCAGTGTTTTACATTATGGTGAAAAAAACAGTGGCCAAAAGCTTGAAATTGGAATGATTTTTACAATTGAGCCTATGATTAATGAAGGAACTTTTGAAACTAAGGTTTTAGAAGATGGATGGACTGCTGTAACTAAAGATAAAAAATTATCTGCACAATTTGAGCACACTGTTGGTATAACAAATAATGGATATGAAATTTTCACTTTGCCAAAAAAAGAATTGAATATTTCAAAGTAAAATTATGATTGATCGATATTCTAGAAAAGAACTAAAAGATATTTGGAAAGATGAAAACAAGTATAAAATTTGGCTTGATATAGAATTGGCTGCAGCAGAAGCTATGGAAAAATTAAAAATTATTCCAAGAGGAGTTGCCAAAAAAATTCGCTCTAGAGCACGAATTAACACCAAAAGAATTTTAGACATAGAAAAAAAGGTAAAACATGATGTTATTGCATTTTTAACATCTATTAATGAAAAAGCAGGAAATGACGCTAGATACTTACATAAAGGAATGACTTCATCCGATGTGCTAGACACCTGTTTTAATTTGCAATTAAAAAAAGCAGGTGAAATTTTATTAAACGATATAAATCAATTATTAAATTCACTTAAGAAACAAGCTGTAAAACACAAAAAAACTTTATGTATAGGTAGAAGTCACGGAATTCATGCTGAGCCAACAACATTTGGATTAAAGTTATTATCATTTTATCAAGAATTCTTTAGAAATAAAAAGAGATTGGAATATGCTATAAATGAAATTTCAACTTGTGCTATTTCAGGAGCTGTGGGAACATTTGCAAATATCGATCCAAGAATTGAAAGCTATGTTGCAAAAAAATTTAAATTAAAAGTAGAACCGATTTCAACGCAAGTAATACCAAGAGATAGACATGCTCAATTCTTTGTTACTCTGGCTATAATAGCAAGTTCAATTGAAAGAGTTGCAACTGAAATCAGACATTTGCAAAGGACCGAAGTCCTAGAAGTTGAAGAGTTTTTTGGAAAAAAACAAAAAGGATCTTCTGCAATGCCACATAAAAAAAATCCAATACTAAGTGAGAATTTAACTGGCTTAGCAAGATTAATTAGATCGAGTGTTATCCCTGCTTTAGAAAATATATCTTTGTGGCATGAGAGGGATATTTCTCATTCAGCAGTAGAAAGAAATATTGGACCAGACACAACTATTACTTTGGACTTTGCTTTAATACGATTGAACGAAATTATCAAAAATTTAAATATTTATCCAAAAAATATGCTAAAAAATTTAAATCTTACAAACGGCTTATTCTATTCACAAAGGGTTTTGTTGGAGCTGACTAATGTTGGATTTTCAAGAGAGCAAGCTTATTCATTGGTGCAAAAACACGCTTTAAAATCTTGGAATACTGGCTCTTCTTTCTTTGAAAATATAGCTAAAGATCCAAAAATTAATAAGAAACTACCTGTTAATAAATTAAAAAAACTCTTTGATTTTAGTTACCATACAAAAAAAATTAATATAATTTTCAATCGAAGTTTAAAAAAATAATTATTGATGAACAAGGGTAAAAAATTATACGAAGGAAAAGCTAAAATCATTTATGAAACAAATGAAAAAGGCTTAGTGATTCAACATTTTAAAGACGACGCTACTGCTTTTAATAATCTTAAAAAATCAAATATTGAAGGTAAAGGAGTTTTAAATAACAGGATATCTGAACATCTTTTGACTTCATTGGGACAGTGTGGAATTAAAAATCATCTTGTTAAAAGATTAAATATGAGAGAACAATTAATCAAACAAGTTGAGATAATACCTATAGAATTTATAGTAAGAAATATAGCTACAGGATCAATTTCAAAAAGACTTGGTATATCGGAAGGCACTACTTTTAACAAACCTCTTTTAGAATATTGTTTAAAAAATGATGAACTTGAAGATCCAATTGTATCAAAAGAACATATTTATACTTTTGGTTGGGCCTCAGAAAAAGAAATTAACTTAATAGATAAGATGACACTAAGAGTTAATGACTTACTACAAGGAATATTTAGGGGAATAGGTATTAAGCTGGTTGATTTTAAAATTGAATATGGAAGAGTATGGAACAAAAATGATGATCAAAAAGAAATTATATTAGCTGATGAAATTAGCCCAGACACTTGCCGACTTTGGGACATTAAAACAGAAAAAAAATTGGATAAAGATAGATTTAGAAAAGATTTAGGAAATATAATACAGGCTTATCAAGAAGTTGCTCGAAGATTAGGTATAATGCCAGAAGAAACCAATATCAGTGAAGTAAATTTTGGAAAAACAACATCAATTAAATTTAAGAAAAAATAAATTGAAATTCTCAGTAACAGTAACTTTAAAAAAAGATGTGCTTGACCCTCAAGGAAAAGTTGTTCAACAAACCTTACAAAATATGGGTATGAATACTCTTAACAATTTAAGGCAAGGAAAATATTTTGAAATTGATATCAATGAAAATAGCGAAGAAAATGCTAAAAATAAGATTAAAGATATGTGTGAAAAACTTCTTGCGAATAAAATAATTGAGGATTTTAAGATATCTAAAATTTAAAAATGAATTCATCAGTTATTGTATTTCCTGGTTCTAATTGTGATAGAGATGTAGCTGCTGCTTTAGAAAAATTACAATTTCAAAATCAAATGGTTTGGCATAAAGAAAATGTACTACCTAAATCTGACTTAATTGTAATACCAGGTGGTTTCTCATATGGAGACTACCTTAGATCAGGTGCTATTGCGGCAAAATCGAATATTTTAAATGAGGTAATAAAAGAGGCTAACAATGGTTGTCCAGTTCTGGGAATTTGTAATGGCTTTCAAATATTAATCGAAACTGGTCTTCTTAAAGGAACTTTACTGAGAAACAAAAACTTAAAATTCATAAACAAAGATATATGTGTGAAAGTTATAGATAATAAAAATAAGTTTTGTAAAAAGTATAAAAAAGATCAAGTTTTAAAATTAAATATAGCACATAACGAAGGTAATTATTTTGCAGATCAAAAATATTTAAAAGAACTTGAAGATAAAAATTTAATTGCGTTTAAATATTGTGATAGTAAGGGTGTTATAAGCGATAATTCAAATCCAAACGGCTCCTCAAAAAATATTGCGGGAATTTTTAATGATAAAAAAAATATATTAGGGATGATGCCACATCCTGAAAGAATGGTAGATAAAATTATATCCAACGAGGATGGTATTAATCTCTTTCAAAGTATACTTAATTAAAAAAATGAAAATTACAGAAGTATTAGTAGAAAAACACGGGCTTAAATCGGAAGAATACAAAAAAATCAAAGAGCTTCTTAAAAGGGAGCCAAACTTATTAGAGCTTGGGATATTTTCTGCTATGTGGAATGAGCATTGTTCTTATAAGTCATCAAGAGTCCATTTAAAAACACTCCCTACAAAAGGAAAACAAGTGATACAAGGACCTGGAGAAAATGCAGGTGTAATAGATATTGGTGATGATGATGCGATAATCTTTAAAATCGAAAGCCATAATCATCCATCTTTCATAGAGCCGTATCAAGGAGCTGCTACTGGTGTAGGAGGAATTTTAAGAGATGTATTTACAATGGGTGCAAGGCCTATTGCTTTATTAAATTCTATTCACTTTGGCTCACCTAAACATTTTAAAACTAGAAGTCTTTTAAACGGAGTGGTATCTGGAATCGGAGGATATGGAAATTGTATTGGGATTCCTACAGTTGCTGGTGAAACAAAGTTCAACAAAACCTACAATGAAAATATTTTAGTAAACGCGATGGCAGTAGGTCACGCGAAAAAAAATAAAATTTTTTATTCTAAGGCAAAAGGGTTTAATAAATCTGTTGTTTATGTAGGTTCAAAAACAGGTAGAGACGGGATCCATGGAGCCTCTATGGCTTCAGCAGAATTTGATGAAAACTCGGAGGAAAAAAAACCGACTGTTCAAGTAGGTGATCCATTTACAGAAAAGCTTTTAATGGAAGCATGTCTTGAATTAATGAAAAAAAATTCAATCATTTCAATTCAAGATATGGGTGCAGCTGGCCTTACATCTTCGAGTGTTGAGATGGCTTCTAAAGGAAATTTAGGAATTGAACTTGATTTAGATAAAGTTCCTTGTAGAGAAGAAAATATGTCTCCTTATGAAATGATGTTATCTGAAAGCCAGGAGAGAATGTTAATTATTCTTGAAGATAACAAAGAGGATGAGGCTAAAAAAATTTTTGAAAAATGGGATCTTGATTTTGTTATAATTGGTAAAACCACTAAGTCTAATAATCTTAGATTAAAATTCAAAAAAGAAATAGTTGCAGATATTCCAATTGAGTCTTTATCTTCAAAAGCACCAGTTTACGAAAGAAAGTGGTTAAAAACAAAATTACCAGAAAAAAAAATCAAAATAAATGATCTTAAAAAAGTTAAACTTGAGGATGCGTTATTTAAAATTCTATCATCTCCTAATCAATCAAATAAAAATTGGATAACTGATCAATATGATCAAATGGTTATGTGTGACACTATACAAAGATCTGGTTCAGACTCTGCGATTATAAGGATTCATAAGAAAAACAAATTTATAGCTTTGACCGTAGACTCTTCGGCAAACTATTGTAAAGCTCACCCTATCACTGGAGGAAAACAAGTTGTTTGTGAAAGTTGGAGAAATTTAATAACTGTAGGTGCGAAGCCTATAGCAATAACTAACTGTTTAAATTTTGGAAACCCAGAAAGTCCTAAGATTATGGGAGAGTTTGCAGAATGTTTATCGGGAATTAAAGAAGCATGTGAATTTTTAGATTATCCTGTTGTTTCTGGAAATGTGTCTTTTTATAACGGAACAAATAAAAAAAATATTTTTCCTACCCCAGTTATTGGTGGAGTTGGACTTATTAAAAATTTAAGAAAAAAAATTAATCTTTCCTTAAAAAAAGAAGGAAATATAATTGTCCTTATTGGAAAAACCTTTGGTCATTTATATCAAAGTGCTTTTTTTGAGGAAGTTCACGAGATCTATGATGGACCGCCGCCTGATGTAAATTTAATAAATGAAAAAAACAACGGGGAGTCTGTTTTAAAAATTATTAATAAAGATTTAGTTTTTTCTGCTCACGACATATCTAGCGGAGGTTTACTTTTAGCTTTAGCTGAAATGTCTTTAAATTCAGATTTTGGTATTAAAATTGAAAAACCCAAAAAACTCTCGAATCTTGCTGAATATTACTTTGGAGAGGATCAAGGAAGATATTTGGTTGAAACAGATAAGAAAAATTTTGAAATTTTAAAAAAAATTTTAAAAGAAAATAATACACATCATGAAATAGTTGGAACAGTACAAAAAGAATTCTTTGAAATTAAAGGTGAAATGAAAATTAATGTAAAAGATCTTTATACTGCTAATAGCAAATGGTATAGTAATTATAATGGCATTAACAATTAAAGAAATAAAAGAATTGATATTAAGCTCAATTCCTGACGCAAACATTGAAATAAAAGATTTGGTGGGTGACAATAATCACTATTCCGCCAAGATAACATCTAAAGTATTTAATGGTAAATCTAAGATAGAACAACACAAGATAGTTTATAAGTCTTTAAAAGGGAAAATGGGAAATGAATTACACGCTTTAACTATCGTAACAGAAGGTAAATAAATATGGATATGAAAGACGAAATCAAAAACCTAATTAAGAATAATAATATTTGTCTATTTATGAAGGGAGTTCCAGAGGCTCCACAATGTGGGTTCTCTATGACTGTTTCTAATATTTTAAAACACTTGAATGTTAATTTTAAAGCAATAAATGTTTTGGAAAATGAAAATATGAGACAAGGCATAAAAGATTTTAGTGACTGGCCAACTATTCCTCAATTATATGTAAAAGGTGAATTTATTGGCGGTTGTGATATTGTTAAAGAAATGTTTGAAAAAGGTGAATTAAAAGAATTATTGAAAAATAAATCTCTTATTTAGTTTATCTAGAATAATACTCGATCACCAAATTTGGTTCCATTATAACTGGGTAAGGAACTTCAGCAAACTTTGGCACTCTAACTAACTTTACAGTTTTTTTCTTATCATCCAATTGAATATACTCTGGCACTTCTCTCTCTTTGTTTGCTAAAGAACCGTCGATAACAGCTAATTTTTTAGATTTTTCTTTTATCTCTATAATATCAGTTTCTTTAACAAGATAACTTCCAATGTTAACTTTCTTTTTGTTAACTCTTACATGTCCATGATTTATTAATTGACGAGCTGCAAAAACTGTAGGTGTAAACTTGCCTCTGTAAATAATTGTGTCTAACCTAGTTTCTAAAAGTGAAATTAAATTTTCTGTGGTGTCGCCCTTCCTTTTTAAAGCTTTTCTATAAATATTTCTGAACTGTCTTTCATTTATATTCCCATAGTAAGACTTCAGTTTTTGTTTTGCTTGTAGCTGAATTCCATAGTCAGTTGGTTTACCTTTTTTTCCTTGTCCATGTTGACCAGGTGGATAAGCTCTTGTATTAAATGGGCTCTTAGGTCTACCCCACAAGTTTACTTTTAACCTTCTGTCTACTTTGTGTTTTGAGTTTATTCTTTTTGTCATTTTTTATTTCAGTGATTTATAAGCCTTGTTATGAATTTGTCAATTATACTAAAACTTTTTATTTTTACTTAAAGAGCCAAAAATACTCGATAAAATCCTTATTTCTTTACTACTTATCTCTAATCTTGATAAAATATTATTAATATTAAGTATCATAGACTTTTTCTTTTCAGTTGGTTTGAAAAAATTTTTTTCTTCTAGTAGTTTTTGCAAAAAAATTGATAATTTATTAAGGGATCTTTTAGAAGCTATTTTTTTTAATTTTTTTCCTTTTTTAAATTGAGTTTGATTCAATAGTTTAAAAATTTCATAACAAATTATTGTTAAAGAGTGAGATAAATTCATTGACTTAAATTTTTTATATGTTGGAATTCGAAGAATGTAATTAGAAAAAGACAGATCTTCATTTGAAAGGCCGGATGCCTCTGGACCAAACATAAAGCCATAATTGCGCTCTCGATTATTAGAAATAATTTTAATAAAATCATTAAAAGAAACATGTTTCTTATTTATATCCCTCTTTCGTGAACTCAGGGCAAATATAACATCAAATCTATTTAGAGAGTCACTCACGCTGCTATATGTTTTCGCTTTTTTAATAATATCGAAAGCTCCTACAGACGTAGCTTTAGTTTTTATGTTTGGCCATCCTTGTTTAGGATTGACAATTATTAAATTTGAAAGATTAAAATTTTTTAATGATCTTGCACAAGCACCAATATTTTCTCCCATTTGAGGATTTACAAGTATAAAACCGAACTTATTTTTCATTAAGGTTTGCTGGGGCTTTTTCTTTAAAAAGTTTATAGTCTAAACTATCAATTAAAGCTTTAAACGAGGCATCTATAATATTTGGAGATACTCCTATAGTAAACCAATTTTTTCCGTCTTTGTCTGTACTCTCTATTGAAACCCGTGTAGTGGCATTTGTTCCGGTATTTAAAATTCTTACTTTATAATCAACAAGTTTTAAATCTTTCAAATATTTTGAGTACTTTCCAACTTTGTCTACATTTGATCTGATTGCATTATCTAGTGCGTTGACAGGTCCATTACCGGATCCTTCACAAATAATTTCCTTACCATCTACAACTATATGTGCTTTTGCAAAAGAATTTATTAAGTCTTTTGAATCTCTTTTTACTGAAACATCATACTTTGAAATAGTTAAATATTTTGGTATCTCACCTAATAATCGTCTTGCTAGAAGTTCAAAAGAAGCGTCTGCTCCATCATAAGAATATCCTGCAAATTCCCTATCTTTGACTTCATTTAATAAACTTTGAACTTTTGGATTATTTTTATCAATTTTTATTCCATATTTTTCTAACCGAGACATAATATTTGATTTTCCTGACTGATCAGAGACAACGATATTTCTAAAATTTCCAATTTGACTTGGATCTACATGTTCATAGGTCTTTGGGTCTTTTGACACTGCTGATACATGTAAACCACCTTTGTGTGAAAATGCGGAGGCTCCCACGTAAGCAGAATGTCTATTGGATTTTCTATTTAATATTTCATCTAACAACCTAGAACATTCTGTTAATGTCTTCATTTTTTCCTTTGATATTTCAATTTTAAAATTTTTTGCAAAACTTTCTTTTAAAACTAGTGAAGGAATTATTGACATCAAATTTGCATTACCACACCTTTCTCCTAGGCCGTTTATCGTACCTTGGACTTGGCGGACTCCAGAAAGTACAGCAATTAAAGAATTAGCTACCGCATTTTCTGTATCGTTGTGAGCGTGTATTCCTAGATTTTTACCTGGGATAACTTTGGTTATCTTAGTGACTATATCACCAATTTCATGAGGTAGTGTTCCTCCATTTGTGTCACAAAGAACAATCCATCTTGCGCCTTCATCGTATGCACTTTTTATACAACTTAATGCATATTCTGGGTTATTTTTAAATCCATCAAAAAAATGCTCTGCATCAAACATGAATTCTTTTTTATTTTTAATAAATAATTTAGCTGTTTCTTGAATATTTTCTAAATTTTCTGCTTTGCTTATTCCTAAGGCTTTATCGACATGAAAATCCCAAGATTTTCCAACTAAACAAACTGCAGAAGTATTTGAATTTAAAACTGCAGATAAACCTGGATCATTTTGAGCGCTTCTACCACTTTTTTTAGTCATCCCAAAAGCAGTTAAGACAGTTTTTTCTAGCTTCGGAGGTTTATTAAAAAAAGTCGTATCTAAGGTGTTTGCTCCTGGCCAACCTCCTTCTAAGTAATCAACACCGAGGTCAGAAAGTGCTTTTGCAATTTTATTTTTGTCATCAAGAGAGAAATTTACTCCTTCAGTTTGTGCACCATCTCTTAGTGTAGTATCAAATATATATATTTTTTCTTTACTCATTTATATTTCCAAGTTGTTTTATCTTTTTGGTCCTCTATTTCAATTCCATTGTTTAACAATTCATCTCTTATCTTATCAGCGAGTTCGAATTTACTCTCTTTTCTAGCTTTCAATCTATCATTTATTTTTTTTAAAATATATTCCTCAGAGACTTTTACTTTGTTTTTTTTAAAACTTTCCCATTGAGTTTTATCAAAATTAAAAAGTCCCAACATGCGGCAAGCATAATTAAACAATTTTTTACTTTTTTGATCGCCTTTTTGAGAGTTTCTATAAAGTTCGTGTATTTTAGCGATAAATCCTGGTGTGTTAAGATCGTCTAATAACGGTTCAGAAATTTCGTCAAAATTTTGGTCATAGGATTTTTCATAAAAATTGTACCATTTATCTAAAGTATTTTTTTGATTTACCAAAAGTTTATCATTCCAATCCAAAGGTTGACTATAATGAGCACTTAAAAGTGCTAATCTCACTGCTTGCCCAGAATATTTTTTTACTGCATCATCTATTGTAATAATGTTGCCCAATGATTTTGACATTTTTTCATTGTTAATAGTTACAAATCCGTTATGGACCCAATAGTTTGCAAATTTATCGCTTGAGTTATTACAACATGATTGTGCAATTTCGTTTTCATGATGGGGAAAAATTAAGTCTAAACCACCACCGTGTATGTCAAAATTTTTTCCTAAATACTTCTCACTCATTACTGAACATTCTAGGTGCCAACCTGGCCTTCCTCTTCCCCATGGTGAGTCCCAACCAGGATCATCTGCGCTTGATGGTTTCCACAAAACAAAATCCATAGGATTTTTTTTGAGACTTGAGACTTCAATCCTATTCCCTGCTTTTAATTCATCTAAATTTTTATTAGATAATTTTCCATAATTTTTATATTTTGACACAGAGAAATAGACGTGAGATTTATTTTCATATGCAAAACCTTTTTTTATTAATGATGAAGTCATTTCTACCATTTCTTTTATATAGTCTGTAGCTTTTGGTTCTTTGGTCGGTTTTAAACAATTTAAATTTTCACAATCTTTATGAAAATTTTTTGTCACAGCAGATGTAATGTCTTTGATTGATTTATTTTTTTCTTTGGAGGCCTCGATTATTTTATCGTCAACATCAGTAATATTTCTGACATAATTTACATTTTCTCCATAGATAGATTTTAAAACTCTAAACAATGTATCAAAGACTACTAAGCTTCTAGCATTTCCAACGTGAGGATTATCATAAACTGTCGGTCCGCAAGCATACATAGTAATTTTTTTCGGGTCTATTGGTTTAAAAAATTCTTTTTGTCTTGTAAGGGAATTGGTTAATTTCAAATTATTTTTCATTAAATTTACAAACAGGTATTGGCCTCATTTTATGAAGATTCTTTTTTCTTACATCCATATATTTTTTATAATTTGGATCTTGTTTATTAACCATAGCCTTCTCAAGTTCTAAATAGGTCATGCCTAATTGATCCTTATCGTTTCGACCGTCGTTCCAAAGCCCATCTGTTGGTTCAGCCTCTATGATTTTGTTGTTTATTCCTAGATATTTCCCTAATTCCCAAACTTGAGTCTTACTACAATCCGCAATAGGAGATATATCTACACCGCCATCTCCATATTTAGTGTAAAAACCAACTCCAAAATCTTCAACCTTGTTTCCTGTGCCAACAACAATGCCAGAATTTGATGAAGCGACTTGATACAAAGTTGCCATTCTTAATCTGGCTCTTGAGTTTGCTAAACCATGTTCATTATCAAATTCATTTAATGTTTTTTCAAATGCCTCAAAAACATTTTCAAGTTCGATAATTTTATGTTCAACATTTTTAAACTTTGATGTCAGCCATTTGCCATGTTCGATACTAAGATCGTGTTGGGACTCAATTTGTTTTATAGGCATACTTAGAGCTATTGTCTTTCTTTCTGTTTGAGCACAAAGAGTACTCACAACAGATGAGTCTATTCCACCTGAAATACCTACTACCAAAGCTTTGGGTTTATAAGATTCTTTCGTACAATAATCGTCTATCCAATTTTTAATATATTCAGCTCTTTTTTCTATTTTCATACTTAAAACAATTTTACCTTCCTTTTCAGGATTCTGTCTTAATAATTATATAATAATTATTAAGATGCTTCTTTAATAATATTTTTTGAATATTTAGAATTTTTCTTTATTTCGTCTGAAATTAAGAAAGCAAGCTCTAAAGCCTGAGAAGCATTTAATCTTGGGTCGCAATGAGTTCTATACCTATTTGAAAGATCATTATCTGATATTTTTTGTGCTCCACCAGTACATTCTGTGACATCCTGTCCAGTCATTTCTACATGCAAACCACCAGCATAACTTCCTTCAGCTTGATGTATGCCAAAAACATTTTTAACTTCTTTAAGAACGTTGTCAAAAGGTCTTGTTTTTAAACCGCTAGTTGCTTTAATTGTATTTCCATGCATGGGATCACAGGACCAAACTACATTTAAGCCCTCTTTTTTAATAGCTCTAATTAATTTTGGTAAATATTCCTCCGCTTTGTTAGCGCCAAATCTAGAAATTAAAGTAAGTCTTCCCTCCTCATTCTCTGGATTTAATTTATTGCAAAGTTTTATTAGTTCATTCGAATTTAATGTAGGTCCACATTTAAGTCCTAATGGATTTTTTATACCTCTACAAAACTCAACATGTGCTCCATCCAACTGTCTTGTTCTATCACCAATCCATACAAAATGGGCAGAGGTATCGTGATATTCTCCAGTTGTAGAGTCAATTCTTGTCATGGCTTCTTCAAATGGAAGTAAAAGTGCTTCGTGTGATGTGTAAAAGTTCACAGTTCTTAATCTTCGATTATTTTCTGGATTAATTCCACATGCCTCCATAAAAGACAAAGCATCGCTAATTTTTTCTTCTATTTCTTTATATTTTCCTTTAGTCTTTTTATTAATAAAACCTAAATTCCACAAGTGAACTTGTCTTAAATCTGCAAAGCCTCCTTGAGAAAATGCTCTTATTAAGTTTAACGTTGAAGCAGATTGTGAATATGCTCTAAATAATCTTTTTGCATCAGGGATTCTTGCTTTCTCAGAAAATTCCATACCATTAATGTTATCACCCAAATAACTAGGAAGTTCTTTGCCATCTTTTTTTTCAACTGGAGAACTTCTAGGTTTTGAGAATTGACCAGCAATCCTGCCAACTTTAACAACAGGCATTGATGCTGAATGAGTTAAAACTAATGACATTTGTAATATTGCTTTAAAGGTATCTCTAATATTATCAGGATTGAATTCTGCAAAACTTTCTGCACAGTCTCCTCCTTGTAATAAAAAAGCTTTTCCTTTTACTACTTCAGCTAATGATTTTTTTAATGATCTTGTTTCACCAGCAAATACAAGTGGTGGATATTTTTTAATTTTACTTAATACTAAATCCAACTCCTTCTTATCCGTATAAACAGGAAGATGCTTTGCAGGAAATTTTGACCAACTATTTAAATTCCAATTTTTCATATTCAACCTGAGATATATATAAGATATTAAGATGGTTTTTTAAAGTCTTTTAAAAAAAAATTATTCAACAGTTACTGATTTAGCTAAGTTTCTAGGCTTATCAATATCACAACCTTTTAATAAAGCAACGTGATATGCCAATAACTGAATCGGTATAGTTAAAAGTAAAGGTGACAATAACTTATCTAATGACGGAACTCTAATACCGAATCTAATATTTTCATTAATTAATTCTTTTTTGTGATCTGTAATAAATAAAATTTTTCCACCTCTTGCAATAACCTCTTGCATGTTAGAAAGAGTTTTTTCAAAATATTTATCTTTTGGAGCGATTACGATCACTGGTAATCCCTCTTCAATTAAAGCTAAAGGTCCATGTTTCATTTCTCCAGCGGGGTAGCCCTCGGCATGTAAATACGAAAGTTCTTTCAATTTTAAAGCTCCCTCCAACGCTATTGGAAAAGATAAACCTCTACCTAAAAACATTGAGCCTTTTGCGTTAAGAAATTCTTTAGCCATTAGTTGAATACTGTTTTCAACTTGTAAACTTTTTTTTAGTGCCTCAGGAAGAGATTTTAAGTTTTTTATATATTTTTGATAAACTGACTCCTTTATATCTTTTCTTTTTTGTGCAATTTTTAAACAAAGAATGTAGAGAACTAGCATCTGTCCTAAAAAAGCTTTTGTTGAAGCCACACCAATTTCTGGACCAGCATGAATTGGTAAAACCCAATCAGAATTTCTTGCAATTGTACTTTCGATAACATTTACAATTGAACAAGTTTTTACATTGTTTTTCTTACAAATGTCCAGAGCAGCGGCAGTATCGGCAGTTTCTCCTGACTGGGAAACAAAAATATATAAGTTTTTAGAATTAAATTTTAATTTTCTATATCTAAATTCTGAAGCTATATCAATTTCAATGTCTATTGTTGAAATTTCTTCAAACCAATATTTTGCTATTAAGCATGAATGATATGCAGTACCACATCCAACTAGAACAATCTTGTTGATTAATTCTGGTTCAATTGGAAAATTATAGATATTTATATCTTTTTTAATGTTATCTACATATTCATTAATACAATTTTTTGCTGTAATAGGTTGTTCAAACATTTCTTTTGACATAAAGTTTTTAAAATCTCCTTTATCACTAATATTTTTGTCATCTGACAATACATAAACTTTTTTATTTATTTTATTTTTATTTGAGTCATAAAAATCTACTTTATTTTTAGATAAAATACATAATTCGCCATCGTCTAAATAAGAAATTTTATTGGTCATCGATTTAAGAGCATAGGAATCTGATCCGAGATAATTTTCTCCATTAGAATATCCAACAGCTAATGGACTACCTCTTCTTGCTCCAATTATAATGTCTTTATGATTTTTAAAAATTATGCCTAGTGCAAAACTTCCTTTAAGCTGGTTTAAAGTATTAAAAACTGATTCTAATGGTTCGTTGTCTTTTAGTGACTCAGTTATTAAAAGTGTTACCACCTCGGTATCTGTTTGGGATTTAAATTTCAAACCTTTTAATTCTAATTCTTTTTTTATTTCATCCGAATTTTCTATTATACCATTATGAACTACAGACACAATTTCAGATGAATGAGGGTGCGCATTAACAAGATTTGGAATTCCATGAGTTGCCCATCTGACATGACCAATACCAAGATTGCCATCAGATGGATTTTTAAAAAGAATTTTTTCTAATTCCTCAACTCTACCAGGGCATTTCTTTTCATTAATTTCATTATCGTTAATTGTAGCTAAGCCTGCTGAGTCATATCCTCTGTATTCCAATTTTTTTAATGAATTGATTATATTAGTTGAAACCGGCTTATTACTTGCTATTCCTATTATACCACACATTATTTTCTTTTTTTTCTTTTGTAATTTTTTATTTCAATTTGAGCTGATCGAGTTAATGATAATGAATCTTTTTTAACATTTTTTGTTATAACAGAACCTGCTCCAATAACAGAATTTTTATCTAATTTAACAGGCGCAACTAAAGATGAATTTGATCCAATAAAAACATTGTCAGATATTTTAGTTCTTGATTTCTTAACGCCATCATAGTTACAGGTAATTGTACCTGCACCAATGTTAGAATTTTTTCCTATTTCTGCATCGCCAATGTAAGAAAGATGATTAATTTTGGAATTTGATTTAATTGTAGATTTTTTAGTTTCTACAAAATTTCCAATTTTCGAACCAGATTTTAAAGTTGTACCCGACCTTATTCTAGCGTAGGGACCTATTTCCACATTATTCCCTATCTTTGCGCCTTCTATATGACTAAAAGATTTTATAACTACTCTACTTCCGATTACAACTTTACTACCAAAAACAACATAGGGCTCTATTGTAACGTTTTTTCCAAATTTAGTGTCACTAGACAAAAAAATTGTATCTGGCGCAATTAGATTTACGCCTTTTGCCAAAGCTCTGTTTCTAAGTTTTTCTTGGCTTGTTTTATATTTCATTGTTTTTTTTAACTTAAAGTTTGCCTTCATAAAAATTTCTCTTTACATTATAAGTAGAAGTGAAATAACTCACAAAATATTTCTTTTTAATTCAAATAAAAATGACTCAAATATACACAATACTCTTTGATTTAGACGGTACCTTAGTAAATACAGCTCCAGATTTAATGGATGCTCACAATCACGTTATGAAAAAATTTGGTCATGAAACAAAAGAATTGAAGGATATTAAAAATCTAGCTGGTAAAGGTGCTTGGATAATGATGCAAAGATCTTTTAAAAAAGAAGTGAACGATGAAGTTTTAAAAAAAGAAATGACAAAGGAATTTATAGATTTTTACAGTAAAAATATTGCAAACCATAGTAAGCCAATTAAAGGTTTAGTTGATTTTTTAGAGTGGGCAAAATTAAAGAAAATTTCCATGGCTGTTTGTACGAACAAACAAGAAAGATTAGCAAAAGATTTGCTTAGAAAATTAAATTTGTATGATTACTTTGAATATATAGCTGGTTCAGATACCTTCTCATTTAACAAACCTGACCCAAGACACTTGACAGATGTTGTTGAAATTATTGGTGGTGATTTAAAAAAAACAATAATGATTGGTGATAGTGAAGTTGATGAACAAGCAGCAATTAATGCTAAAGTTCCTTTTATTTTAGTTGAAGAAGGTTATACAGAAAAAAATATTGATGAAATTTCTCACGATTTTTCAATTAAAAACTTTATTGGTTTTGATAAAATAATTTCAAAATATTTATGATAAATTTTGCGTTATTTTCTGCCCTATCTACTTTTTACTTTACAATGTTTTTTACACCAGGACCAAACAATGCAATGTTAACAGCTTCAGGAATGAAATTTGGGTTTGTTAGAACGCTGCCACACCTTATTGGTATTCCTTTAGGTCATATTGTTCAGATTGGATTAGTTTGTTTTGGTTTAGTGAACATTTTCCTTATTTATCCTCAAATACAATTTTATATGAAAATTCTATGTTTTTTATATTTACTTTTTTTAAGTTGGAAAATGATAGGGTCATTTAGTCTTATAAAAAAAGAAACTGGTAGACCATTAAAGTTTTATGAGGCATCACTTTTTCAATTTATTAATCCTAAAGCTTGGTCTATCGCAGTTACAGTTGCATCGGGGTTTTTTCCTACAGAGGAAAATATTTTTATTGGAGTAATTTTTGTTACTTTTACTGCTGCAGTTATATGTTTCCCAAGTATATGTTGTTGGGCTTTATTTGGAAGTGGTCTAAGATCTTTCATAAATAATGAAAGAACAAAAAAATTAACAGAATATATTTTAGCAATATTGTTAGTAATAACTGGACTGTTTATTTTAATTAAATAGTCTTTGATTTTTAATACCCTCTAATATAAGTCTGTTAAAATGCATTTCACAAAAAAAAAGGCAACAGAGAAAAGATCTGAACTAGTAAAAAAATTACAATCTAGAAAATTATTAAGATTTCCAGGTGCTTACAATCCTTTATGTGCAAAACTAATCTCGGAAATTGGTTTTGATGGAGTTTACGTTTCTGGTGGCGTGATGTCCAATGATCTTGGGCTTCCGGACATTGGGCTTACAACCTTAGATCAAGTAAGTTATAGAGCTAATCAAATATCAAGAGTTACTGACCTACCAACAATTGTAGATGCTGATACTGGTTTTAACGACTGTAAGAAAACAATATCCACATTTGAAGATAAAGGCTTGTCTGGCTGCCACATTGAAGATCAAATACCAGAAAAAAGATGCGGTCATTTAGATAATAAGGAATTAATTTCAAAAGATGAAATGATAAAAAAAATCAAATTATCTATAAGTTCAAGAAAGGATAAAAATTTTTTGATAATTGTAAGAACTGATGCAAATACCGTTGAAGGAATTGATAAAACAATAGAAAGAATAAAAGCATATGAAGACGCTGGAGCAGACATGATTTTCCCCGAGGCAATGAAAAATGAGAAAGAATTTGAGAAAATAAGAAAAATTTCAAAAGGATATTTGTTAGCCAATATGACAGAATTCGGAAAATCAAAGATCTTAACTAAAAATGAGTTAGAAAATTTAGGATACAACTTAGTAATTTATCCAGTGACTACACAAAGACTTGCAATGCAAAATGTTGAGGTGGGACTAAAAACAATATTTAAAGATGGACATCAAAATAATATTATTGACAAAATGCAAAGTAGAAAAAGGTTGTACGAATTAGTAGAATATGAGAAATACAACACTCCAGGAAGAAAGATTACAGATTTTTCTACAGAAGGACATGAATAATGAGCGAAGAAATTAAAAAAGGATTATTAGGAATCGTAGTTGATGAAACTACTATTTCACATGTTGTTCCAGAACTAAGTACACTTACATACCGTGGTTACACTGTGCAGGAATTGTGTGATAAATGTGACTTTGAAGAAGTTGCTTACCTTGTTTTAAATGGAGATTTACCAAATAAAAGTCAGTTAAGAAAATTTATCAAGGAAGAAAGATCAGAAAGAAAACTTTCAAAAGAAATTTTAAAGAATATTCAATCTATGCCGAAAAATGCTCATCCAATGGATGTAATTAGGACTTGTGTTAGTTTAATGGCCCTGGAAGACAAAGACACAAAAGATAATTCGCCAAAAGCTAATATGAGAAAAACAATGAGAATTTTTGCTAAGACACCGACAGCTGTTGCAGCATATTTTAGATATAGAAAAGGGAAAAAAATAATTTCACCTAGTAAAAAACTTTCATTTTCAGAAAATTTTTTCAAAATGATGTTTAATAAAGTACCAGATAAAGAAATTGTAAGAGCTTTTGATATTTCTCTTATCCTGTACGCTGAGCACAGTTTCAATGTTTCTACTTTCACCGCTAGAACTATAACTAGTAGTTTATCTGATTTACACGGAGCGATTACAGGTGCTATCGCCTCTTTAAAAGGGCCTCTACACGGTGGAGCAAATGAGGCAGTGATGCACATGATGAAAGAAATCGGTAAGCCAGAAAAAGCTAAAAAATGGATTGAGAATGCACTATCAAAAAAGAAAGTTGTGATGGGTTTTGGCCACAGAGTATACAGAACGGGTGACTCAAGAGTGCCGACTATGAAACACTATATGTTCAAAGTAGCTAAACTTTTGAAAAAAGAAAAGTATCCAAAAATGTACGAAATTTTGGAAAAAATAATGTTAGAAAAAAAGAATATTCACCCAAATGTAGATTTCCCCTGTGGCCCAACATATTACATGATGGGAATCGACATTGATTTTTATACTCCTATATTCGTTATGTCGAGGATAACAGGTTGGTCTGCACATATAATGGAACAACATACATCAAATAAACTTATTAGACCGTTATCCAAATATAAAGGCAAGGAAGTCAGAGAAGTAATGCTTCTTAATCAAAGATAAAAATTATTTATGTGGTTATTAAAGCAAACTTTTCTTTAATAATTTTCAAACTTAAATTATTCTTTTTTACAAAATCATCTACAGCTGGCTTAACTTCAGTTATATAACTAGCATCAATATAGTCATCACAAACAATAGTTTTTGATTTTTTTTTCATAAATGAGAATAATATATTTAAATCATTAAGAACTGTTTTGTAACTGTGACCGCCGTCAATAAAAGCAAAATCTATATTGCTTAAATCAATTTGTTTTAAAACTTTGTTTGTATCACCTTTTACTAAAAGAATATTTTTTTTAAATTTTTTCAAAAAATTTTCAATGCTTTCTATAGAGTTTAAGTTTTCCTTTAAAATCACATTATAATATAAATGTTTTAAAGGATTTGAAAATTTTTGATTTTTTATATATTTTGGTTCAACCTCGTCTTCTTTGCTTAACTTTTTCTCGCCAAATAGATCCACTCCTGTGTAAGAAAAGTTGCCTTTGTGAATTTTATCAAGCAATTCACATACATTTCTTGAGGTAACTCCACAAAAGACTCCGATTTCTAAAAAATGTTTAGGTTTTTTATCTAGAATTAAATCTAGTAGGATGTTTCCCCACTCCTCATCTAACCCAGTTTTTCTCCAATATTTTTTGAACTTATATTGCAAAATTTATGCGAATACTTCTCCCCAAGTACCTTTTGTAGAAGCTTTAGAATACTCAGTTGCTCTTCCCTCAAAAAAGTTCATGTGTTCAACGCCGTTTAGCATTGTGTCCAGCCAAGTTAGGGGATTCTTTTTAACATCATAAATGGGTTTAAGACCTAATTGCTCTAGTCTTCTATTTCCAATAAACCTAATATATTGCTTAACCTCATTTGCTGTTAAACCATTTAGAGGTCCCATTTGAAAAGCAAGATCAATAAAAGCGTCTTCATGAGCAACTATGGTTTTACAAGCATCATAAATTTCTTTTTTTAACTTATCATTCCAAATTTGAGGCTCTTCTTTTACAAAATCTCTAAAGAGTCTTATCATAGAGTTACAATGTAAAGTTTCATCTCTTACGGACCAAGTAACAATTTGGCCCATACCTTTCATTTTGTTGAACCTAGGAAAGTTTAATAAAATTGCAAAACTTGCAAACAATTGTAGACCCTCTGTAAAGGCTGAAAAAACAGCCATTGTCATTGCAATATTATGTTTCGATTTTACATCAAAACCTTGCATGTAATCATACTTATCTTTCATTTCTTTATATTCCAAGAAAGCTGAATACTCTGTTTCAGGCATTCCGATTGTGTCTAACAAATGTGAATAGGCAGCTATATGAACCGTCTCCATTGCAGCAAATGCAGTCATCATCATTAAAACTTCTGTGGGTTTAAAGACTGTTGTGTAGTGTCTTAAATAGCAATTATTAACCTCAACATCTGCCTGAGTAAAAAATCTAAAGATATGAGTCAGAAGATTTTTTTCTGCTGGAGTTAAATTTTTTTGCCAATCTCTAACGTCATCACCAAGAGGAACCTCCTCTGGTAACCAATGAATTCTTTGTTGTGTTAACCATGCATCATAACACCATGGGTATCTGAACGGTTTGTAAACTGGATTTTCTACTAATAATCCCATTTTTTTTGATTTAATTGTACTTGTCTTAATTTTCTCTGCTACTGACATGATAAACACTCCTCATAATTGTTTTCTTGATTGTTAGATTTATTACTTTTTGAGTAAACGTTTTTTGTAACATCCGTAGATGCTCCAGCAGTTACATTCTCTGCTCTTTGTATTGATTTAGATCTACAATAGTAAAGACTTTTTAAACCTTTTTTCCAGGCTTGAAAATGGATAGCGTGTAATTCCTTTTTATGAATATCAGCTGGCACGAATACATTAATCGATTGAGCTTGAGAAATATGTGGTGTTCTATCTGCTCCAAGTTCAACAACCCATCTTTGATCTATTTCAAAGGCAGTTTTAAAAGTATCCTTTTCTTCGTTGTTTAAAAAATTTAGGTGAGAAACAGATCCTTGATTTGTTGTAATGCTAGACCAAGTTTCTTCATCATCTTTACCATATTTTTGCAATACTTTTTTTAAATATTTGTTTCTCACGTTAAAAGATCCTGACAAAGTTTTGTGAGTATAACTATTACCCGATATTGGCTCAACGCCCGGTGAAGTTCCTCCGCAAATTATAGATATTGATGCTGTCGGAGCTATTGCAGTTTTGTTAGAAAATCTCTCTTTTATTCCATATTCTAATGCATCAGGACAAGCTCCTCTTTCATCAGCGATTGTGACTGATGCTGCGTCTACTTTTTCTTGAATATTTTTAAAGATTTTTTTATTCCAAACTTTGCTCATTACTGAACCAAATGGAATGCCTTTCTGTTGAAAATAAGAGTGTAAACCCATAACCCCGAGCCCAACACTTCTTTCTCTCATGGCCGAGTATTTCGCGTTCTCGAACTCATCTGGTGCTCTGTTTATAAAATCTGTCATAACATTATCTAAAAATCTCATAACATCCTCAACAAATTGTTTGTTATCTTTCCATTCATCATAAGTATCTAGGTTTAACGATGAAAGACAACAAACCGCTGTTCTTTCCTTACCATCGTTATCTATTCCTGTAGGTAAAGTTATTTCGCTGCACAAGTTAGAGGTCTTAACTTTAAGGCCAGCTAATTTATGATGTTGTGGAATTTGTCTATTAACCGTATCAATGAATACTATATAAGGTTCACCTGTTTCAATTCGAGCTGTCAAAAGTCTAATCCATAAATTTCTCGCAGAAATTGTTGATTGAACAGATCCATCATTTGGACTTCTTAAAGCCCATTGCCCATCGGTTTCTACTGCTCTCATAAAATCGTCGGAAACCAAAACTCCGTGATGTAGATTTAATGATCTCCTATTAACGTCACCTCCTGTTGGTCTTCTCATTTCAATAAACTCTTCTATTTCAGGATGATCAATTGGTAGATAACAGGCAGCTGATCCTCTTCTTAGTGAACCTTGGCTTATCGCTAAAGTGAGTGAGTCCATAACTTTTATGAAAGGAATAATTCCAGAAGTTTTTCCAACCTTTCCAATTTTTTCACCGATAGATCTTAAATTGCCCCAGTAACTTCCAATTCCACCACCTCTTGCAGCTAACCAAACATTTTCTCCCCACAGGTCAACTATACCTTTGAGGCTGTCGCTAGCTTCGTTTAAAAAACATGAAATTGGTAGGCCTCTTTCTGTGCCTCCATTAGACAAGACTGGTGTTGCTGGCATAAACCACAAATTACTAATGTAATTATAAATTCTCTGAGCATGTAAATTATCATCAGCATAAACACTTGCTACCCTTGCAAACAAATCTTGAAAAGACTCATTTTGTCCAAGATATCTGTCTTTCAACGTTTCTTTTCCAAATTCAGTTAAATTAGAGTCTCTGGATCTATCAATTTTAATCGTTATGCCTTTTTCATTTTGAAATAATTCTGTTTCACCTGATAAAGAAAAAAGATCTGGTTTTTTTGGACCGTTAGATGCTATTTTGTTTTTTAGTTCATTATGGTTTTTTTGACCTATAGAACCCACAGCTTTTTTTATTGCCAAAGATACGTTTTTATTCATAATAATCCGGTTTGTTTGTTTTAAATGCTGTAAAACAACTACATGTTGTGTTACAAATCGATTAATATACTAAATATCAATCAAATCAATAGAACATTATATGAACATTAAAATAATTATGCAAGTGAATAGTTGTGTTAATAAACAAGTAAATTTAAACATAAAAAATTAACAAAATGCTTATAAACCCCAATGGATTCAGAGAATATGACGCTAGATGGTTGTACAATAAAGATATTGATTTGGAGGGAATCGAAGGTTTAGGAAAGGGCCTAGGCACACAGATCATTCTTGGTTTAAAGAAAAAAAACCCGAGAATCATTGTTGGTCACGACTATAGATCCTACAGTGAGGAAATAAAATCAGCATTAAAAAAAGGATTAATTTCAACCGGTTGTCATGTTGAGGATATAGGTTTGGCTTTATCGCCTACAGTCTATTTTGCACAATTTCACTTCGAGGCAGATGCTGTTGCCATGGTAACAGCAAGCCATAATGAAAACGGTTGGACTGGAGTCAAAATGGGTATTCAAAGAGGATTAACACACGCTCCTGATGAAATGAGAGAATTAAAAAGAATCACATTAAATAAAAATTATTTAATTGGGAAAGGTAGTGAAAAAAAAATCGAAAATTTTCAAGAAGTTTACATTAAAAATTTAATATCTAAAAATCAAATTAAAAAGAAAATTAAAGCTGTTGTTGCTTGCGGAAATGGAACAGCTGGAGTTTTCGCACCTAAAATATTAAAAGGAATTGGTTGTGAAGTGATAGAGTTAGACTGTAATTTAGATTTTACATTTCCAAAATATAATCCTAATCCTGAAGATTTAAAGATGTTACATGAAATATCAAAGACTGTTAAAAAGTATAAAGCGGATATTGGTTTTGGTTTTGATGGTGATGGTGACCGGGTGGGTGTGATAGATGATAAAGGTAAAGAAATATTTTCAGACAAAATTGGTTTATTAATGGCTAGAGGATTATCAAAAAAATTTAAAAATTCAAAATTTGTTGTTGATGTTAAATCAACTGGTCTATTTAAAAATGACGAAATTTTAAAAAAAAATAATTGTGAAACAATTTATTGGAAAACTGGTCATTCTCATATTAAAAGAAAAGTGAAACTAGAAAAAGCCCTGGCAGGTTTTGAAAAAAGTGGACATTTTTTCTTTAATGAACCTTTAGGATTTGGATATGACGATGGAATAAATTCTGCTATTCAGGTATGCCATCTGATAACAAATGAGAAAAAAAAATTAAGTGAAATTATTAAAGGTTTGCCTACAACCTTTCAATCACCTACAATGGCTCCATTTTGTAAAGATGATGAAAAATACAGAGTTGTTGAAGGTTTAGTAAAAAAAATTCAGGAAATTAAGGACGCAAAAATTAAAATTGATAATCAAATTATTAATGAAATTTTAACGGTAAATGGAGTAAGATTTTCTTTTGAAGATGGATCTTGGGGTTTAATTCGTGCTTCCTCTAATAAACCATCTTTAGTTGTTGTTACGGAAAGCGCAACTACTGAACAGAGAAAAATTAAAATATTTGAATTTATTGACGGTCTTTTGCAAAAAACTGGTAAAATTGGAAAATATGATCAGAAAATTTAGTTAAAAACTTAAATGTCTGTATAAAAAAACTGTTCCAACAATATAAAGGAAAATTCCAAATAGTCTTTGAAGTTTTGTCTTATTAATTCTGTGTGCAGCATTTGCGCCTATCCTTGCCATAAAAGTTGTTATAGGTACAAAAATTAAAAATGTTGGAATATTTATAAATCCAACGCTATAAGGCAAATTTGTATTCATAAAAGTACCTGATAGAAGAAATCCCACAGCTCCAAATAGCGCTATAATGAATCCTATCGCTGCTGCGCTGCCAATTGCTTTATTTATAGGATATCCAAAATATCTCAATATAGGAACGTTCATTACAGCCCCTCCTATTCCCATTGGAGCTGAGATAAAACCCGATACAAAACCACATATTATTTTTGAAAAAAGACCAAATTTTTTTTTTATCTCCTTAACATTGTTTTGAAGTAACAATAAATATGTTCCTAGAATAAATACTACCGTAGAAAAAAAAATTAATAACGTCTTAGTTTTCATATATGCAGCAAAAATTGTCCCTAGAATTACCCCAGAAATAACAAAGGAGCCATAGTTTTTGATTACATTAAAATCAACAGAGCCATGTTTTTTATGTGTAAGCACTGAAACTATAGAGGTAGGAATTATTATGGAAAATGAAGTTCCAACTGCTAAGTGCATTAGGTAAGACTGATCTATTCCAAATGATCCAAAAATGTAAAATAATATTGGAACTGTAATTAAACCTCCTCCGATCCCGAACAATCCTGCTGCAAATCCAGCTGGAACGGCTGTTATAGCCATTACTAATATAAAAAAGATAATTTCAGATTGATTTAAAGTTTCCAATTCTATCTTTCTAAAAAAATTGTATTTTTCTTTTTTATGTGATCCATTATATGATTTACTTTTTGTAAATCAGCATCTCTGATGCACATATTTTTAGATAAATATTGTTTCCAAGCTTTTGATCCAGACTGCCCATGAAACAAACCAACAGTATGTCTCATTATGTGATTTAACTGTACACCTTTTGAGGTTTCTTCTTGGATGTAAGGGATTAATTTTTCCATTACGTCATTTCTTGATGGTACATCATTGTTTTTAAAAATTTCTCTCTCTATTTCAGCAAGTATGTATGGGGAATGATAAACCGCTCTACCTATCATCACACCATCTGTTTTTTTAAAATGCTCTTTTATTTCATTAATTTTTTGTATACCTCCATTTATAATAACTTCATCTTCTTTAAATTCATTTTTTAATTTGTAAACAAACTCATATCTCAATGGAGGAATATTTAGATTTTCTTTAGGTGTAAGTTTTTTAAGAATAGCTCTTCTTGCATGGATTATAAATTTTTTTGATCCTGCATCTTTTAAAATCTTTATAAATTTTTTTAAAAAATCAAAACTCTCAACATTGTCATAGCCTATTCTTGTTTTTATTGTAATCGGAAGATTAGTTGACTTGGTCATTCTCTCGATGCATTTTGCAACTAAATCTGGTTCCTTCATTAAACAAGCGCCAAATTTGTTTTGTTGAACTTTTTTACTAGGGCATCCTAGATTTAAATTAATTTCTTTATAACCATAATCTTCTGCTATTTTACATGCCTCTCCTAACTCAAGTGGATTGGATCCTCCAACTTGCAATGCGACTGGATTGTTTATTTTTTTAAAAGATAAAAGTTTTTTCCTATTTCCTCTGATGATTGCATTTGAAACAATCATTTCTGTGTAAAGCTTTACATTTTTACTTATTAAACTTAAAAAATATAACTCATGTCTATCAGTGCAGTCCATCATAGGAGCTACAGATATTGTTTTTTTCATTTTTGATTATTCTTTAACTTCTTTTTCTAAAGTTAGTGGCTCTTCGGATTTTGTGTCAACTTTATCTGCTTTTTTTGTATCAACAGAAGGTTGTTTATTTTCAGTTTTAATTTCTGGAATTCTTCTAGTTCTTTTTGACGGTAATATAGCAACTCCGCTTTTAGATATTTGTCCTTTATATAGATTTTCAAAATCGTCGTTTTCTTCTTCCTCAACGTCTTCTTGTTCTAAACTTTCATCTGGTTCTTTTCTGAGCCTCAAAATTGCACTTTTTTCTAAGTCATTGATATTAATTTTTCCATCGCCGATTTCTCTTAATGAAATTATAGTTTTTTTATCATTGTCTTCAGGTACTAGCATCTCTGCTCCTGAATTAAGTTGGGCGGTTCTCTCTTTTGCTAATAAAACGAGATCGTATTGATTGTCGACTTTTGTTAAGCAATCTTCTACTGTTATTCTTGCCATATTGAGAGTTATTTATTCAATTAGATCAAATAAATCAAGTTTAATTTAAATTTTTACTGGTTCTAATGATTTTTGAAATAAAATAAGTAAACTCAAGGTAATTACAATATAAGCTCCACTTATCAAAGCAATGTTTTCAATGGTAAATTTATAATCAATCAGCAGACCAAATACTGCAGTTCCAAAAGCAGTTGAAAATACCATCAAAGCTGTTGTTAAGGCTTTTATACTTCCGATGTGCTTTACCCCATATATTTCAGCCCAAGTTGAGGAGCCTAGAACGTTTGCAAAGCCATTAGATACTCCAATAAAGCCTAAAAAAATGTATGCAATATATTGATTTTCTCCGTAATACAATATTATCATAGAAAGTAATAGTGGAATATTAATAATTGATATTAATCTTCTGCTAGTAAATTTGTCCACCAAAACACCTGCCAAAAAAAGAGTTGCTATAGATGAGAGAGAATAAATCATAAATGCTTTTGGAATAGCATAGGTACTCCAAGCCTTAGCCTCTGAGATGAAAGATTGATAAACAAAAATACCAGTTATGATCCATGGACCTGCAAGCATATACAACGATACAATATAAAATCTAAAATCTTTTATAACCTCAGATCTTTTCCAGCTTTTTATATTTATTTTTTTTAAATTAAAATTTTCTTCTTCCCTAGTTTCCAAATTTACTGTTTTAATTGTTTTTAAAATTACTATTGGTAAAAGGACTATTATCAAAACAGCAATACCCTGCCAGATTACTCGCCAAGAATAAAAAGTAAAAAGATATGTTATAAATACTGGTAAAATAAATTCTGCAGTGGACAGGCCAAACCAAATAGTGCTTAAAGCTTTTCCTCGAGTTTTTTCAAAAAATCTCGAAATACAAGTCGTAGATGTATGACTCATTAATCCTTGTCCAGAAAATCTCATTAAAAAGACACCTAAAGCTAGAATATAAATACTGTTAACAAATGAAAAAAATAAAGATGAAATAGATAAAAGAACTATTACGAAAAAGGAGTAATTGATCAATCTAAAATCATCAATTTTTTTTCCAACCCATATTAACAGTAAACTTGAACAAATTGTAGCTGTAGCATAAATTGTACCAAATTGCCCATGAGAGATATCAAGCTCATTTCTTATCGGTGCGTTAAACAATCCTAAAAAAAAACTCTGTCCAAAACTTGAAAAAAATGTAAATATAAATCCAAAAATAATTACTTTTTTATTTAAACCAAGGTTAATCATAGATGAGTTGTAAAGTTTCTTTCATAGGTTTGGGTGTAATGGGATACCCTATGGCAGGTTATATATCAAAAGCAGGTCATAATGTAACTGTTTATAATCGAACAAAAACTAAAGCCGAAAAATGGGTAAAAGAATACAAAGGTAAAATTGCTGATACTCCAATGGATGCTGTTAAAGACTGTGATTTTATTTTTACATGTGTTGGAAATGACAATGATTTAAGAGAAGTAACTCTGGGTGATAAAGGTTTATTCAAAACTGCAAAAAAAGGCTCAATCTACATAGATAACACAACTGCATCAGCAAATATTGCCCGAGAACTTTATAAAGAAGCAAAAACAAAAGGATTTGATTTCCTTGACGCGCCAATTTCAGGTGGACAAGCAGGAGCTGAAGGGGGAACTTTAACTGTTATGGTTGGAGGAGATGAAGCTCCATATAGAAAAGCTGAACCAGTCATTGATTGCTACAGTAAAAAGATAAAATTACTTGGTCCCTCTGGAAGTGGTCAGTTAACTAAGATGGTAAACCAAATTTGTATTGCAGGTTTGGTACAAGGATTATCTGAAGCAATAAATTTTGGAATGAATGCAGGATTAAATATGCATGATGTGATTGAAGTAATTTCAAAA
>MDTD01103408.1_pt1 | contig 37169 bp, 27 predicted proteins | sample 811221 | NCBI WGS metagenome assembly MDTD01 (sample SAMN05326646, study PRJNA326480) | marine metagenome | isolation source: seawater | place: Pacific Ocean: South West | collected 2011
ACCTTATTTGGTAGAGGGTATAGGATATGATTTTTTTCCTGACGTGTTAGACAATGATCTTGTGGATGAATACGTAAAAACAGAGGACGAAGAATCTTTTATTATGGCACGTAGACTAATAAAAGAAGAAGGGTTTTTATGTGGCGGCTCTTGCGGTTCTGCAATGGTTGCAGCACTAAAAAGTGCAAAACATTTAGACAAAGATAAAAAATGTCTGGTCGTTCTTCCCGATAGTATTCGAAACTATATGACCAAATTTCCAAGCGATCAATGGATGAAAGACCAAGGGTTCAAGGTCTGAAATCAATCTTTAAAATTTTAGCCTATATTTTAGGAATAATGCTATCTCTATGGACAACAACTGTATTCTACTTATCGAATGCATACCCTGATTTTACCTGGGATTGGGACAGCATTAATACTAGCGATATACATTTTCCATCAAGTTTCGCCTGGGGTACTGCTACTGCGGCACACCAGGTAGAGGGTAATAATTTCAATAACAACTGGTACCAGTGGGAAAAGTCATTCGATGAAAACGGTATCTCCAGAATCCATAATAATGATAGCTCTGCCATGGCAGCAGATCACTGGAATCGATATCCCGAAGATATCCTTCTAATGAAGGATCTGGGTGTTAGCCACTATAGATTTTCTATTGAATGGTCCCGAATTGAGCCACAAAAAGGATACTATGACCTTGAGTCGCTTTCCCACTACCGAAAAATGTGTTTGGCTATGATCAAGGCAGGCATAACACCAGTGGTAACTCTACATCATTTTACACATCCTATTTGGTTTGAAGAATTAGGGGCTTTTGAAAAAGAAACAAACACAGAGCACTTTACAAAATTTGCGAAACTTGTCTTCCAAGAGCTAATGGATATTGTTCCAATCTGGTGTACGTTTAATGAACCTTCCGTTTTTGTTGCACAGGGATACTTTAATGGTATCTTCCCTCCTGGTAAAAAAGACCCAGTTTTAGCTGGTACTGTTCTGGAGAATATGCTAAATGCGCATGTAGAGACCTATCATTTACTGAAAGCTATTCCAGGATCAGAAAAAGTTGAGATTGGCCTTGTTAAAAATATATTTCAATTTGACCCTTTGAGGAGATGGCATCTGCTTGACTGGGCATTCAGTAAGATACTTAACGATGTTTATACAAATGCACCTCTAGAATTTCTAAAAACAGGAAAATCTTCTTTTTATATGCCAGGTATGGTAGATAATGAAATGTTAAATCCAGAGGCACCCGGCACTCTTGATTTTGTAGGCCTAAACTACTACTCCAGGATGCACGTCAAGGGAATGTTCAATCCTAAAGAGCCATTTGTTTTTGATACACGACATAAGGATATTATGACTGATATGGGATACCCTTTATATGCAGAGGGATTTTACAGAGCACTTAAGACAATAAGTGAGGTTGAAGTTCCAATATACGTCACAGAAAATGGCCTCGCAGATGATAAAGACACCATTCGCCCACTTTTCATAGAGAGATACCTTTATGCGCTCAATCAGGCTCTCAAGGATAGAATTGACATCCGTGGTTACTTCTATTGGAGCCTAATGGATAATTTTGAATGGGCAGAAGGCTATAGTATGAAATTTGGCCTCTATGAGGTCAACCTAGAGACTCAGGAGCGTAAACTTAGGAAAGGTAGCCAGCCATTTATTGATATGGTAAACAAAAGAGGAGCTGATGAACGAGGATATTTGGTAAGTGTGGGCGAAATAGCTCCAGACTTTACCATGGAATATATTACTGGCGAAATAGTAAAACTATCAGAACTCAGAGGAAAAGTAGTAGTACTTCAATTCACTGCCAGTTGGTGCTCCGTATGCAGAAAGGAAATGCCTCACCTTGAAAAGGATGTATGGCAAGCCTTTAAGGATAAGGGTGTAATTCTTATTGGAGTCGATCGAGATGAGCCGCTAGACGTAGTGTTAAAATTTAAAAAAGAAATGGGTACAACATATCCACTTGCACTTGACCCTGACGCAAACATATTTGGTCTCTTTGCTGATAAAAATTCTGGTGTTACACGTAATGTAGTCATTGACCAAAATGGAAAAATCGTATTCTTAACCCGACTCTTTGAGGAGAAAGAATATCAAAATATGCTTAAAGTAATTACACAATTAACAGGTTAAATTAATTAATAAATGCAGATAAAGGCTTTCATAAATCAAATAAGATTACAATAGTCAAAAAGGTTAAAAAAGTTCTCCATCAAAAAACAGGTGACTAAAATAACCAGTTACTGCTGCACAATAAAAGGGTATACCCTCAAAGATGGTCCCTCCGTAAATATACATTGGTCCAATTATGATAGGTAAGGGCAAAATTATTGCGGTAGTCTTCCAATGTGTCCACCCCCTGTGTTTTGCCAGTACAGGAAGAATTATTAAAAGTCCAAAGTAGGCTGCTGAAGTGTGATCCTTAAAATAGAAGATTAAAATTGCATCAGTAATGAAAAAAATAGTATAGAAAATTTTCTGACCAATGCTACTTATATCAACATCTGGCCATACTGAAAATAATATGATGATAGCAGAAAAAAGTACAGTTTCCATTGGAGAGGGAACGAAAAAATAATTTGATAAAATAATTAAGAAGAGCCAGAGAAAGACAGCACCTCCAACAAGATGCCCCTTACCTGATGCCATTTAGGACAGTACTCCTTAGGGCTAAATAAAATTTTATACTCATGTTGACCTTGAAATACCTACAGAAAGATATTTGCAGTAGTTTATTAATATTAATTTGCTTTATGTAAGCTTAAACATAAATTATAAAAAACCATTATTCCAAATAAAATGAAAATAATAAGATTATCATCAATATTTATCCTTTCTCTGACTTTGCTTTTTCCCTCATCGTCTACTGAGGCTGAAGATGCATTAAACCATGCATATACCTACCACTGGCTTGCAAGGTATAAAAACAGTGATAGCTGGGATTTTCTTAAATCAAAGGGATGGTTTGAGAAAGCTATAGAAATTATCCAGAACGACTCGACAATTGATCAATCAAATAAAATAGCCAATATCGCAAAAAAGGGTATACGAGAATCTGATATCAGATGGGAAAATAATTTTGATAACATTACCAATGAATACCCCATTTTCCCAATATTGACGAAGACTAACACTACCTATGAATTTTATGATGACCCTGATGTAGTAGCAGCTGTTGCATCCGTTGAAAATGCCTTGAAAAATTTTGCTGGAATTATTCCACGAGAGGACATGCAAATGATGACCATTGTCATCAGCGAACCTAAAAATCCTGCACTTGAGGATGAACTCAGGTTTTCAATAAATAATTTTGGTAATTATTTTTACAGACCCCAAGAAGAGCAACTCTCGGTTCTGAGTCCCCAAGAGGTTGAAATCAGTTATGATTTCCCTGGATCTGAAAGGTCTTATGAGGTTTTAAAAAAATTAGCTAATGGATGGGGAAAAAGGTATCTCACAATCATCAAGCTCATTGAAAATGACATAATTGAGGATGTATACTATTTTGGTACTTGGGCTTACCTCTACGATAGTCAGGAGAATAAAATTGTAAAGTCAATCTACGCGGACGGTTTTTGCGAAGATCGTCGAAATGTACCGTCTACTAAATTAGGAATAATCATTTTTAGCCTTTTAATTGCATTACTTGTTCCATTAATAATTCAATTTACCTATCCTAAAATATTCAAAATTGATAAGAGACCTGTTTTCTTTTATACGAGTATGTTCTCTTTGATTATAACCCTTATAATTTTCTACCCAATAACAGAATTTTTTAATTCCTGGGCACCAGACCCTGTAACACTAGCAATCCTTCCAGAGAACAAGTTCTGGATATATTGCTTATTGGTCTGTTTAGCTCTTTTCCCGCCAGTTATTGTTTATATACTTGGCACAAAAGTTCCTGGGATAAGAGATAGACTTTCTGACGGTGAATCCATTGCAAGTCTTGCTGCAGGAACACTACAGGGCAATCTACTTTCAATGGCTCTTTTGTATTCCGTTAGGTATTCCCTGTTGGAGTTAGAATACTACTATTTTATTTCAATTATTACTATAGTAACCACTTCTCAATATTTTGGTTATGGCGTTTCAAATAAATTCCATAAAGATAAAAATAGGGACCTGATTGCAATACCTATCTATGTCTGTGCTGCTGTCTTTTTAATGCTCGCTTTATTAAAAAATGATCATTTTTATATTTTATTGTCTATTTTGATAGGCGTTATAACGCCTTTTATCGCAATCTTATCAGATAAACTACCTAAGTCAATATTCTCAAAAGGTAGCCCTCATAAAGGGCCAACGACTGAGAAACTTATTAAAATTGATGACAGTACTTTTGAGAACATTCTTAATAATCCACCAAATTATACTGAACCCAAAATGGGTACATACGTAAAAGAAATTATTCATGATACTATTACATCTTCTGATACAAGTACTTCTCAATCAGCGGATGTTCGACCTAATGTTATCTCCATAAAGGGAGAACAAGGAATTGGAAAGACTCGATTATCTAATATCGTTGCATCAATGATACTAGAGAAGTTTGCTAACGCTAATGATATTAATCTAGAGCATGAAGATTATGAAAGCCATCTTCTATATGGGGATTGCGATGAGGCTAACAAAGATGGGGCTGAGATACCTTTTGAACCCTTCTCACAAGCCATGCATCAGATACTTGGCGCAGGACGTTTTGAGCCTCCATCGCAGCGCGCAAATAAAATTAAATCGAAAATGGAAAATCTAGGTTTATCAGATGCCCTTGATTCGACAGGTCTAGGATTGATTAATAATTTTTTAGGAAATGAGCCTGAAAACGGGGAACAGCATTCAGCAACCGCTTACGAATTAGGAGAAATTATTTGCAAAACCTTTGAAAATCTTTCTAAAAATCTACCCATAATATTTATAATTGATGATTTTCATTGGATCGATACGTCGAGTTTAGACCTTTTCAAGAATGTGTTAAGGCAGATTGTTACAAACAAGATACAAAATATAACTTTTATCTTAGTAGAGCAGAGCAATCCAGATTCTGTAAACAAGGAAACTGATATAATTGATTCACATACTGAGTTGGATAATTTTATCAATGATAATCTCATTAAAATGATATCAATATCAGAAAAGGAAAATTATTTTCTCAACATAAATAGATTTGATGAGTTTTTATCACATAGTCTTTATTTTGATACACATTCTGCGCATAAGTTAAAGGTGTACTTCGAAAAATATGAAATAACGAACATAGATATGGCAATAAGGACCGTACATCATCTTCATGAGATCGAAGCTCTAAAATTCAATAAAGGTAGTGTATCGATAAAGAAAAAGTTCTCACTTGATGAGATGGAGCCCCCAGTTGATCATATTGCACAGATACAGGAGTCCATGAAACTTTTGGATGTTGATGAAAGGGTTGTTCTTGAATGTTCTTCGGTCATCGGATTTGAATTTAATGCGGCTATTGTTTCAGATGCATTGTCTAGGGATCGAATCGAAACTCTAGTTATCTTGAGACAATTAGAGTCAAAGGGATTTATTAATGATATTCTTGAACAAGATGATGTGTATCAATTTGCATCTCGCTCCCTGCTTAATGGAATTAGGTGGATTGCTTCAAAAAATATAGACAACACCAATTCCAAAGTATCTCAGATTGTGAGGGAATATCATTCAAGAGTTGCAAATGCACTAGAGATAAGAAATAATATCGATCCATTAAATTTGGCGAATGTAAAGGATAAAGATATATATGCATTGGCTAGCAGAACATTTGCGGCTGGAGACACTCTTTCTAGAAAATCTATCGTATACAATATCAGAGCTTTGGATGTAGCAAAACGAAATTTGAGATATAATTTTGGTATTGGATTTGGGAAAAATATTATAAAATTAATTAAAGAAATGGACTCAGATAGTATTGAACAAGATGGTATTGAAAGCCTCCTAACCACAATTGAACTTATGGTCAACATAAATACTCCCCCATTGCAGATCAGCGATTATATAAATACCACTAAAAAAATCATTAGTGATACTAGCAATACGAAATTCAATAAGTTGAAAATCAAATCAAAATTGTATTTCTTAACCGCAGATGCCATTTTACATGATAGTTCCAACTACTATGATAAAATAACTATTGAAGAGGAAATTTCTAAAGTAACTGATTTTATCGATTCTTCAAAATCATCCCTTGACATCCTTGATAAACTATATTGCCAGTTAAGCTTGGAGCGGCTCAAGCGAAAAATTAATGCTAACGATATAAACAGTTTTTTAGTTATGTTGAAAGAAGTTGAAAATATTAAATCTGAAAATGATAGCGAGTCATATATAAAATTGAAGTCTGAGTTAATTGAGGACATTATCAATCTAAAATTAAGTGCTGAGGAAACAGATGAGAACGTATTGTACTTACTGGATGAAAGTATAAAGCTTAAAGAAAAAATAGAAGATCATGAAGGTAAGACCAAACTATTAACCCTTTATGGTGAATTTTTTATAAAAAGAGATGAGGCTGAAAAGGCAAGACAAAAGTTTTTAAAGGCATTAAACATTGCAAACAATTTACATCTAGTAGACTTTATATCAGATGCGAATTGTGGTCTTGGTAATTGTGCACTTTTAGAAAATCAATATGAAAAAGCTCAACAATATTTTATCGATGCAGCATTGCAAGCAAAGGTAGATGACAATGTGCCAAATCAGTATAATGCAATTTTTGGAATACTAGAAGTTGCTAAAATGAATAAAGATTCAACCATGATTTATGAGTTTAGTGATGAGATTCAATCCCTTTTTAGGAAAGATCAATCAAGAGGACACAAATTCGAACACCTCATAACCTCTATGAAAGCGTGTGAGGAATTTTCAGCCGAGGCAGCAGAACTGGTTAGGCTTTCAAAGGATATCTAGGTATAAATAACACTGTCATTTATGCTTATCATGTCATCATTTTTGATAGAAATAACTTTATTATCATCTTTGCTTATTATTCCAATTATAGTGAAGTCTTTTTCTATTGATTCTTCCTTTAACTGCCTGTAATTAATATCATTAGACTTAGTGAGCAATTCACTTACCTTGGATATTTTTACATCTCCAAGGCCTTTATTAAAATAAAGCTGTTTAAAATGCTTTGATAGATTTGGAGTCTTGATACTTGCAGCAATTAGTTTTCCATCTATCTCTTCCTTGTTAATAAATTCATTAACCTTAACCTTGTCATTGACAGTGGTAGCGTTTTCCTTATCATTGAGTTCAACAATAGTATGCAAACTGGGATAATCATATTCAATTAAAAACGCCGTCATAATCGACCTCATATCTATAGTCTTATCATCATCACTGCCCCTCTGCTCTGCAAAAACAATACATGTGCGTGCGCTACCCAAATGAACATTTTGTAATATGTCCTTATCAGTAAAGTCACCCTTTAATGTTACAACACCATCAACCTGAACATCTTTTTCAGTAATTAGTACAATATTTTGTTTGAAATCTGGCTCATTTAAAAGTTCATCAATAACTATTTTTGTTGTATGTGTAAAACCACATAAAACAATGTGGCCGTCTAATCCTGAATCATCAATAATTGATCCCTCAGATATTTTTTCCATGATATGCCTCACTTTATTTGACATGAAAGATATAATTACACTGACAAGCATTACATTGCTTATCATAATAATTGATAATAGAATTCTAGAAAGGTTCGAAGATGGCCTGGTGTCCCCCAGTTTGATTAGTTTTAAGGAATGCCAGAGAGATTCAGAAAAGTTGGTATATTTTTGACTTCCGATGTTTTCTTCGATTATGAAAACACCAAAGGATAAGAAAAAGATAAGAAGAACAGAGACTAAAAATATTACTCCATAGAATCTCCAATCAGATGATAGTTTTCTAAAAACAAGAGTATTCTGTTTAAAATCAGTAAAAATACTAGCAATTTTTATCACCCTAATAAATTTAAGGAATCTTAAAATTCTAATCGCTCTAAAAAGACGGAAATATCTTATTGCAGGTAAAAGGGCGATGAGATCAATGATACTATAAAATCTAAGCATCCAATCAATCTTCTTAAGAAATGCCTTTCCTGGCCCTAATTCCCTCCAGTCATGAAGGAAGTCACTGCATACATAAAACCTTAAGCAATATTCAGTTATAAAAAAAATAAGGAAAATAAGGTTGATAGATTCTACCATTGGATGTACATCATCAACCATCAATTCGAGATAAGTACAATAAGTTGACGCAATTATAGCGATACCCAGAATGGAATCAAAAATAAGGATACCTGGGTTGTGATCACTCTCAATCCACCAGTATAAGAAACCTTTGATACCTGGCTCTTTAACAGTACTATTTCTATTTATTGATATGGACAACTTTATTAAATATTATTTTGGTGGGCCTTTATTAGCGGTTTCATTTATTCTTAATAGTTATCGGATCAGTAAACATTTTTGAATTGGGAATTAGAATCTCATCTCTGTCATTGATAAGGGTTGTATACCTTAAATCAATGTGTTTAATCTTTCCCTCATGGTCCCCAATTACGATATTATTATTTACCTCAAAAGGTTTGTATAAAAGTATTAAAATACCTGACAACAAATTAGAAATAGAATCCTTCAACGCATATCCAATAGCGAACCCGCTGAGACCAAGGCCAGCAATAATAGCAGATACATTGATTCCTATGACCGTGAGTGAGGATATGACACCTAATACTATAAAAAGTCCCATTGTAGTTCGACACAAAAGATTAATTATGTGCTCATCTAGTTCAAATTTTGAACCAATTTTCCGTATGAATCTTTTTAATAATAAGCCAATAATAATATAGCCAAGTAATGTTATTATTGCAGTTAAGAATTTTTTGATAATAACATACTTGAATTGCGTAGTGTCGAAATCTATAAATAATTCTTCTAGAAGCGTCATATGGCTAAAGCAAATGTAAACTCAATATGCTAGATAGTAAATAAGATTGTAAGCATAAAATAATTTATATTCTTTTATTAAAATATCATCAATCTAAAACAAAACAATGGAGTCTTTAGCATAATGACGTGGACTAAACTAATAATATTTATAATCAGTTCATTTTCCGGCTACTTCATAGGAGGATGGATAACCCAGGCAATAAAACATATAGCACCCGAATATTTTAACATTGACCCCAATATTTTTAAGGTATGGTTGTCAAGAAAGCCGAGCATGAGTTCACAAATGTTAGGATATTTAATTTACGCAATTACAAGCGTAGTTATGTTTACGCTATCCTCCCTGCTTGGAGAGTTGTTTGAGGATGATGATAAAAAGTAAAACGGTTAATTTTGGGAATCTATTCTATCTGAAATTTCATTTATTTTAATATCTATATCATTAAATCTCTGATCAATAAAATTCTTTACAGAACCAACAACATCATCAGAGTTTGCCTCAATAACAGATGATAAGGATGCAACAAAGACACCGATTAATATCATACCAGAGATAACCAAGATTATAGTAGCAAGATAACCAATCAATGTGGAAGGGTTATGAAGATCTGTAAAACCACCAGTAAGGATTGTTGTAACCCCCCACCAAAGTCCTTCATACCAATTATTAAAATTGGTGTGTGGATTTTCAAATTTATAGATCATAAATGAACATATAATTGTCAATATAGCAGACCAAAGCAAAGTCCTCTTCATTAGTTTTATATCTAATAAATCAGCCAATGGTTCCATTCCTCTCCAATATTGAGTGAAAACCCTCACCACTCTCAGAAATCTTAGAATTCTTATGATTCTAAATAGACGTGCAAATCTTAAAAGTCGAAACCCTCGACCTGCACGAATAATATTACCAGGAGGCAAAGGAATGGATGTTATAAAATCAATCCAATGAGTCTTCCAATACCATTTTTTATCGTCTGAAAGTCGTAATTCAAAAAAGAAATTAGACAAGAATACTATACAACAAATTGTATCTACGATAAATAGTTTTATAATGAAACTCTCAGTTAAATCATTATTAAACTCAAATAGCATGAGCCCAAGAACGAAAACAATCAAAAATGCGATGAAAGTCTGTTTAATCTTATATAATCTAGAGCTCTTAAATATTTCTATCTGCTTATCTTCAAGCTTCTTTTGATTGATCAGTTTCTCAATTCTTTCACTCTCTTCACTATATCTATCATGGAGCCTTTCAATCCTATTAAGATCCCATCCCCTAGCTAAAACCATGCGCAAGGGGGATGAAAACTTGTTTGGCAAGGTATGTTCTTTATCAAAGACTCCTGCCTTAAGCATTCCAACGCTTCTCTCAATTTCACTTAGTTCATTATCAAGATTAGATATGCGTCTATCTATCTGCTCTCTAATATTGATTAGTTGCGTAATACTGAGCTCCTCAATAGAAAATTGCTGGAGATGTGAAATCCTCTTTGATAAATTATCATTCATGGGTTAATTAACCTTTTTCTCTCTTGATAGCGTCTTGTATCCATGGCTCTATTTGACCAACGTAAAATGAATAAGGGAATCTTCTTATAAAGTCACTTCCGTACTTGATCAAAAGTTTATCAAATTGGTTTCCATTGATCCTGATTTGACCTTTGCTATCCAATACATTAGGAGGAACATCTGCATTGCCGAACCATCGATTCATATCATTCAATAAATATGATATCATCGCAAGGGCACTTTCATTAGGGCTCAAAACACCACAAGGGTTATCAGAGATATTTTTACTAAGCACATATTCCACACTTGCAAAAGCGTGATTTAACATTTTTCCATACTCGCTACAAAAATCTTCATAATTATTTAATTTTTCTTGAAAGCCATATTTTTGCCAATCAGATTCTTCCTGATCTAGGTAAAATGAATATTGATCATCAATAAAGGCTGCGCCCAAACCTCCTGCTGCACTAAGGTTGCTCCAAATTTGCCAATTTTTACTATTATAACTATCGCAATATGATTTATCCCCATCTTTTAATCGGTCAATCTCTGCAATGATTTCAGTAGAAAGTCCAAGAGACCTTACTTTCATGAAGTTTTTAAGATTTTTTTCCAATTCATCCAGCTTATCCCAGGCAATATCGAAAGAATCATCAAGCTCAACCGCTTTTTCAAGAAAACCCATTGCCTGATCGTACTCACCTCTATCAAATAGATCGATCCCAGAAGAATAGGAGGAAAATGATTCAAATGATTCTGTTTGCACCTTATTTAATTTCCTCTTTTCTGACCTCGTAACATCTAGGTCTAAGGAAGTAATCAATTTTTCTACAAGCTGTTTCTCTAGTTCGAAGAACGTATCTTTCTCTCCTGTCATTTCCTCAGCCATAGATATCTCTCCGGTACCTACATTAACTATTCTAGCATCGATTCTCATCGACTCCCCCATGATCAAAAAACTACCCGTCAGCATATGGTCCGCACCAAGTCCCCTACCCAATTTTTGTGCAGTTGCAGGATCCATGAATTTGCTAGCACCAAGTTCAATCTCTTTCAAGAGTGACTCTAGTTTTTCTCTCTCAACTATCCTAACTGATTCTATATTGGAGAGATCGGTTATTAGCATATCGGAGAGTCCTTTTGATAAAGGCATATACTCTTCTAGTTTAGATGTATTATCAAAGTAGGATACAGCAATAGTCTTTGTACTAGCAAAAACTGTAGATACCATCAAGATCAGAGCGATAATGTTTTTCATGATACTTCCCTTTTAATAAACTTCAAAAACAATACATCCTATTGCGGAATGAACTTTAACATTGATTCACAACTTGTTATGTATAAATTGAGATTTGACAAATGTGTAACATCATCCAATTTTTCAAATTCTGGTCTCAAACTCAATAAGTTTTTATAGGCTGTAGTTGCTTTTTTATGATCAGCTAAGTTCTGGGCACAACTCCAAAGTGTGTAGTAGACATCTAATTTGTCCTTAGGTCCAAGTTCATATTTCATTAAATCAAGGCATATTCCTGAAACAATATCTGGTGCAAAAAAAGCTTCCCTTTTGTACAGATGTTCAAAGAGTAGGAGCTGAGAAATTTTTTCATAGTTGGTAAAATATTCCATCTTCTTATCAAATTTTTCTTTCTGCTCTTTGAATTCTTTACTTAGTTTGAAAAATTCCCTTCTATGTTTCTTTCTTTCTTTCAGTAGGGAATCATCCTTATACTGATTTAGAGCACCTTCATAGGATTCAAAATCATTATTTATGGCTAAAATTTTAAAAATATTACCATATACACTTAAAAGATCCCTAATCCTATGTTCTTCATCGCGGTACTTTTCAGACAGTTTAATAGCCTTTAGATCTTCAAAAGTATTTTCTTCTCTATAAATCCTATCACTTTTGGCAGGATTTGAATACCTCTCCATCTTTTCAATTTCTGAGTAAAAGTTCTCTATTTGATTATCGTTTTCTTTAATATATAGAGATTCCTCATAATCTGTCAGAGCCCGATCTATAATACCTGCCATATTTTCATCTTCGTTAGCAAGCGCGAATCTCCTGAAAGTAATTAAAAACATAGCTTTAGGGTTTAGATCATATTTTGACAATCCCGGCCCCAAGAGATATCTAAAGCATCGGGCATCAGTGCTAAAATATAAAGACCAGTCCTTATCAAGGATTGGAATGATGGTCTTTTCTGCATGTGATTTAATTAAGTCATAGAGGTTTTCGTTTTTTGGCCATTGATCATATTCATTTGCACCCATTAAATTATATATTTCAGCTATATTCATTTGTTTGATATATAGGGGTAATTGGTTTTCTATTTTTTCCTTTGATTTTTTTTTATTCTCAATAGTATTGAGCGCTTGTGATATCATAATCTCAATACTTGCAAAATACAAGGATGTGGGATATTGAAGAATGAACTCCTGGCCCAGCTTGACGACTTCATCATAATTTTTGTACCCGTTGACAACCAATATTTCATAATACAATGCCATCTCACCAATCGTAACTGGTGATCCCCCACCAATGGAAACATTCAATCTTTTTTTCCCAAGTGATTTCATTTTCAGAGCCACATCTAAGAGCAAACCGTATTTAGACATATCTGCCATTAATGGCATTGACAGTTGGTAAAGTTCGTTCAAATATTCTGCGCTAGAGGTATCTAAACCTGAAAGTTTAGATTCAATCATTTCATCCAACATTCTCGATCTCTCTTCCCTCAACTGATCCATCCAAATTCTTATCTCATCTAATTTAGATGCCACATCCTTGAAATCAGGAAATTCACTTGCTAGTTTTTTTAATTTTTCTGACGCTTCTTCCTTAAACCCTTTGTCATCAAGATCGATCGCCTCAGAATAATCGAGTACCGCATCAAGATCGATCTCAGATGTATTTTCCTCCAAATCTGTGTCCAGTTCTAATCGTTCGATAAGAAGCAATGCAAGCTTCTTTTCAAGACTGAAAAAGTCATCACCTTGCCCAGTGACTTCCTCAGCTCCAATAATTTTTCCAGTGCTTACCTCCATGATTCGTGAATCAATTCGCATCATTGGATCTATGGATAAAAAAGCGCCAGTAAGAATGTAATCTGCACCTAAACCCTTTCCCAATGACTGCGCGGTGTTTGGGTCTATGAACTTGGAATCACCCAATTCTATCTCTTTCAAAAGCGACTCCAACTTTTCTCTTTCAACGATCTGTATGGATTCTATGTTTGATAAATCGGTTATGAGCATGTCCGCAAGTCCTTTTGATAGGGGATTATATTTCTCAATGCCCGATGTATTATCAAAGTAAGATATGGCAATCGTTTTTGGCGTACCGATTAGCACACTAATGAAAAATAAGATCGAGAGTTGTTTTGCTGTTCTCATCATCAACTAGTTTGAATGTAGATCATCCTCATCACTTATTTCCTGCTGAACGATCTCCTCTAAGATATCTTCAAGTGAAATAATCCCAATGAATTGGTTTTTATCATCCAAAACTAGGCCCATTACTGTCTTGGATTGAATAAATTGATTCATGGCATGATCCAACTTTAACTGATCATCCAAAAGTATAAAACCTTCCTTGCGCATTATTTCGATCACAGCTGACTCTGTTTTTGGGGAATAGGTTATTAGATCTTTGACAAAAAGGACTCCATCAATGCTATTATTTTCATTGATCACTGGAATTCTTGAGTGAGAAACATTCTTTATCTTTTCGAGAAGAGTGGCGCCTAATAGATCGCTTGAATTAACTGTGAAGATGTCTGGAGGTTTGACCATCACATCCGCAACCAACTTATCAGAAAATTCAAGAGCACCGATCACAATTCGTTCTTCATCTTCATCAACCGAAGTCTTGTTTGAGTCCTCAGATTGCTTGATGATCTCTTTGAGCTCTTTCTTACCCCAGACAGTTGGAATTTCTTCGCCTAAAACTTTATCAAGAATCCAAGATATAGGATAGGTCACAGGATAAAGCAGCAAAATGATTAATCGTACAAGCCAAGCCATTTTAGCACCCACAAGTAGTGCATGCCTTGAGAAAGATGCCTGGGGAATTATCTCTCCAAAAACAACGATCAATCCGGTTGAAACTAGCCCTGCCACTAATCCAGTTGCTATACTGCTTAAAAAGACTGCCATTGCTGAATTAACTGCAACATTGCCTAGTAAAAGGGTGCAGAGAAGAAGGTTACCCCTTTTTCTTATTGGATAAACTTTTTCTGCATAGATGTCGCCCATATTTACCTTTCTTTCAAGACCTGCAAGATCTAAACTAAAGTATCCCAAGGTCAGTCCAGAAAAGATTCCAGACAAGATCACCAATAACGCAACAATTAGATAATCCATTTATAAGAGTCTATTCTATCATTCCAATTCCGACCATCCAACAACCACTCCATCTTCAAATTTGACCTCATAGCCATATACAGTTGTATCTTGACGAGTTCTGCGAGGGAAATAATACCATCTTTCCTTGGTTTTAGTCTTAAAGACAGTCTTCTTTGTGTCTCCTGGTCTTCCCCATATTTTTCTGACGTCCGTATCCTCCACACCCTTATGGAATGGTTGTCCCTCTCGAATGATATCCGTTACTTTTCCATCAATAAAACTAATGGTTTTTAATTTTCTTAAACCTTTATCAGGGTAATAGAACTTATCATCTTTGCTTAGTTTTGGCTTTCCCCAAGATTCCAATACGGCTGGCTCGCCCATCCCAACTTCAACCTCATTATTATAGACACTCTCTCCGAATGCTTCGCCATGAAGATCACATAATTCTTTTATTTTCTTTTTCCGTTTTGCTGCAGCGCGTTTTCTTCTTCTTTTTGCTGCTTCAGCTTCTTTCTCTTTTCGCTCTGCTTCTTCTTGAGCAAGTCTTTCTGCTTTTTCTTGTGCATCTATCCTATCCTCTTTGGACTTGAAATAGTAAAAAGATACACCACAGATCAATCCTAAGATAGCAGGATGGTCCACCCAAGCCTGGGCGTTGGTCACATCATTCATGACACTTTCTAAGCCTACCCCAGTATCAACGAACGCTTCAATTATATAAAATGGAATAGCAACGAAAATACTAAAGGCTGCAGCGAGGCTAAATCCAGCCAGAGAGAGAATAATAAAATCTAGAACCAGTATGAAAAAGCCCAGATAAACAAGAGCAATGGTAAAATTATTGTTCACATCATAGAACATACCGTCTGAATCATCAAGACCTCTGGCAAGTCCGATCAGCATCATCGCCCACCAACAAAATAATCCAGTAGAGACTGACGGCATCATTAATGAAAACGCTATCAAGTATCCAAATACGCTGTATCTGACAGTTTTGTAAAGAATCTTCATTTTAACTTGTTCTTAAACGATCCACCATTGTCCTCGCACGATCAAAACTTGGAGAAATATTTAGCGCCTCTTTGAATTTTACAAGCGCACCAGGTTTATCTCCATTATCAAATAATTCTAGTCCGTCTGAATATGCAAGAGTAGCCTTATAAGAGACCTGCTCTGATGCCATAATTGCGGCCTCTTCTTTATCAGAGAATCTTACATCCAGTCCTCGCGCTATTTTCCAAACCAGTTGCTTCTCTAATTTCATAAAGTCAGCCGTAACCCCGCTTACTCCTTCAGATTTAAGTATTTCACCTGTTTCTGTCTTCACTATTCTTGCATCCATCCTAAACTGTCCAATCATCTCAAAGTAGCTTCCAAATAGAATGGTCTCAGCTCCTAATAATTTTCCTAATTTTTGGCGCGTACCAGCATCAAAGTCTTTGCTGCTGCTGAGTTTGAGTTCGGCCATGACTTCTTCTAGCTTCTCTCTCTCCACAACGCGCAGCATATTTAGATTAGATAGATCTGATATCAACATATCTGCGAGTCCCTTTTTTAGAGGATCGAGCTGAGGATTATCGCTGCTATTATCAAAGTACAGTATTGCAATTGTTTTTTGATCTAATTCATTTGTCCTGGCATTCACCTGCTCAAAGGTCGTATAGTCTTCTGTACTTGATAACTGTTTTATCTCCGCTTCACCTGTCACAATTTCTTTGATGTCTTTTACATCAGATGCCACTTCTTTTTGTGATTCAATGATCTCATCCTGCTTCTCATTGATTTCATCAAGAGTACCCAAAACTTTTTGTTGAAAATCTTTGACTCCCTCAAAATTTGCTGCAAGGGCTCCACCTTCATCAGCGTAGGCATTAGAAACGACCATGAAAAATAACATAACCACTGCAGATATCGCACTAAACCCAGCAACCTGTGCATCTTTGCTACCAAAGACTTCTTCCGGTTCACTATTTTTTAATGCTGGTCGAACCCTTAAAAAGAAATAGTATAGAAATATTAAAAGAGAAAGACCAAATATTATTGGTGCAAACGGAGCCAGGGGACTAAACGCATCAGATAATGCACCGATCAACCCACTCACCGGACCTGCTATTTTTGACCCATCGGTAACAACAGAACTCATTGTCTTTGTGTGTACTTTACTCATAATGTTTCTCCTAAATGATTACTTGTTTTCTAAATTGTCTTTTAATTGTTTTAGTGATTTATCTGCAGCCTTTTTAATCTTTTTCTGGTCAATATCTTTTATATCTTCAATAACATCTTTTACTTCGTCAATTGAGATGGGTTCGCTTCCGGTAGAGTATACATACCATCCATATAAAAATAAAGCCAGAAACAAACCTACGACTACCTTAACAAGTTTTTTTAATAATGAGAGGGATATTAAAATGATTATTACGATCCCAACCTTAATAAAAAAAGGATCGGTAAAGAGTGTTTCTATAATTCTTTCAAACATTTTACTTTATATCTGAATATAAATTCACCCATCTAGGTCCTTAAACCTGTCCATGTATTTCTTCTCTTCTTTTTTGAACTTGTCCATTATGCTCTCTTCTTCCTTTTTGAACTTATCCATCCCGGAGTTTTCTTTTTCTTTCAGTTTATCCATCATACTTGTCTTCTTTGGCTTTTTAACAGAAGTTTTAACAGGTTTAAAGTCCTCATTTTTTTCTTTGATTTCTTTTGATACCTTTTCTACTTCCTTTAAAACAGAGTCTCTGGACTTTTCCAATTCTTTAATGACATCTTTTGGTTCGCTACTGCTCATGGACAAATAAAGAAAATAAATAACCAAAATAAAAAAAAGAACAGAGGCCAGTTTAAATAATTTTTTAAAACTGGCAACCAGAACCAAAAAAATCACTACAGATGCAATTTTCCAAAAAACAGGATCTTCCATTATGCTCTCAAAAATTTCAGACATTATTAGCCTCTAATTATAGTTTGCAAAGTATGGCATACGCTGGGTGACTTTTTTAAGATAATTCCGAGTTTCCTTGTACGGCAACTTTTGCACTAATTGATTGTAAACCTTTTTTGAAGACATCTTATTTACAGCAGAAATCGTTGGTTTCAATTTTGTCGTACCTGTCATGGCTTTTGCTACATTTCCAGGCCCCGTATTGTATGCACTGATGACACAGTGATAGATACTCTCCTCATTGTTTATACCTTTGAAATAGACATTTTTCAGTTTACCTAGATACGCGCATCCAAGTTCTATGTTATTTTTAGGGTTGTATAGATATCTTCCTCTCAAAAACTTATCCTTTTTATAGAGATACATGTAGGCATCTCTCCCACCTGATTTGGGAACAAGTTGCATCAATCCATAAGCCGGTATGTGAGATCTTGCCTTTGGATTAAAGTCAGATTCAGTCTGTATTATGGCAAAGACTAGATTAGGAGGCAGACCATGGCGACTTGCTTGACTTAATACTTCGTTCTTATACCTTTCACTTCTGGTCTTAAGGTGATCTGGAATCAATTTGAATTTTACAGTATATTTTACACGATTCTTTTTATCTTTGGATCTTATATCTTTTTTAGTGGCTCTTTTGGCATTAACTACCTCTTTAGAGAAATTCTTTGCGTTTGTCTTTGTTACTTTAAGGCCGTTCTTGTTCTTTAATTGATTATCAAGAATTGGTTTATTATCATCTGCTGGTTTTGTAACGATTTTTTCGATCTTGATTTGGATCTTCTGTTTTGCAATATTGTCCATTTCTTTTTTTGAGACTCCATCCTTCTTCTCGATTAACACTTCTATCTCAACCTCACCCTTCTCAAAATCAATCGAACCTCTTGCACTGAGGTCCTCATCATAATCGACAAATTCCTTTTGACTGCTAAATCGAAAAGAGTCCCATTTCTCTTCTACCGATTTCTTGAACGCATTATAAAGTCTATCCTGTTCCTCTGAATATGTTTCAAACTCTTTGGTAATGGCAGCCAATGCTTTCACCTCGCCCTCGCTAATTTCTGTAAGATCTGCTTCCTGATTCTTGAGCCATTTCTCAAAATCGTCCTGCCCAACAGCGGGATATGATATCATAAAGACCAAGAACATCTTGAATATATGCTTTTTTATCATGATTAAAATCCTTCTAGCTCTTTGAATGGATTGCTTGAACTGTTTTCATTATCTACATTAAACATATCGAAGTAGTCTTTTGACTTTTTACCCTTTTCCCCATTTTTAAAATTATAACTTAGCTCAAGTAAATCGACATGCACCGACCTCTCTCTACTCTTTACAGAAAATTCAAATTCATATTCAAAACCCATTTCCATTTCTGGTACAGCTATTACTTTAAGCTTGTGTTTTCCAGTAGGAACCAACGGTATGCGTAAGTTGTTTGAGTATGACCAGTCTTCTTTTTTTCTGAACAACCCTTTCTTCTTTTTTTGACTTGAATTAGAAATTGGTGTGTCACCAATATAATTCCCATCTAGGAACACACTCGCTCCTAGTGGTGTTGAGGACACAAAAACATCATACCCAATATCTGACTCCCGTGAGTCTATGACCGTCTTGTATCCCATTTCTAATTGTGTATTGCAACTCCAGTCACCTCTTCCAAACTCAACAGAAACATTTCTCATCCCTGGCTTTAGATTTTCTAATTTTAGAGGCGTAATTCCTTCATATTTTCCATCAATTATAACCTTTTTAGATGATGGCAATGATCGAACGGTCATTGAAGCAGTTGTGGAAAGGTTATTGCCGTAATTGTAATAATATGCCTGTATAACATTGCCGTAAATATTGTAGAGTTGTCCGGAAAGTTCTGCTGTGAAATAGGTGCCGTTTGTAGCGTTAGATAAGTCATCTAGCGAAGATTTATCAACCTTTCCCAAACCTACTCCATAGATGAATATTCCCTCCGAAAGATTCATGCTCTTAATATCGCTAATAGAAAATTTGCTCCCTGTATCATCTCCATCTGTAAGAAATATTATGATTTTTGATCCTTGAACCGTTCTCAAGGAGGAAGACGCTCTGGCTATCGCATCATAGAGATGGGTTGCTCCCCCTACATTGATTGATTCAACCACAGATTTAAGCCGATTCTTATCGCTGTTCATATCAGTCAACATAGAAACTGTATTGTTGAATGTAATAATATTTGCTCTATCATTTTTTCTGAGTTCATCAATTAAATGTTTAACAGATTTTTTTGCATCTGAAATAGCTTTTCCACTCATACTACCACTTCGATCAATAACTATGGAAAAGTTATTTACGGACGGTTGTTTTTGTTTAGCTCCGCAATTATCCGCAATGATAGTAGAGCTAATTGAAAAAGCTATAGGTATTAATAGATTATGAATTTTCCACATATGAACCTTTTTCCTGAGCAATATGCATTGTGCAATAATTTCACAATTTTATTTCATTCCCAAAAACAGAATCTAAAATGATTTCTCTTTTCTTATTAGTTTTCTTATTTCTAAGCGTGCACTCCCATATGGGAAATAGAATCAACTCTGAGTTCCGTACGTTGACTCGATACTTTCTTTCTAGACTACTCTTTACTTTCTTTTTATTGACCTTTTTACCGCCTAAAGCTCTAAAATCAAAATCAATTTCTTCTTTAGTAAATTTTTCAACAATGCAGTAATTATCAATATCCTCAATCTTATGTGGATCTGAATCAATTACTGACTCAAACATGAAATGTTTTTTATCCACATACATTATGTCCATGTTATCGTAGTCCAAATATAATTTTTCGGGAATTTCCGTAACGGTTTTTTTAAAAACTCCCTTCACATCAAGAAAGACTAATTCAACCATAATAAGAGGAAGATAAGTAAAAGATGAGGCCTCTAATGTTTCAGATTTGAAGAAAGTACCCTCTAAATAGCGCTTGATCTTATCATTTACATCGCGTTCATATATATTGCTTCTCACAACCGAAATCGATGTACCTGAACTTGATTTACCATTCCTCATTTCTTTTTCTTCAGATTCAAGCTTTTCTGCATGGTCATCTATGTCCAGTGTAGGTTCAGCATCGGAAGTATTCTTATCGTCAGGCTTTTCTTGATCATGGATATCATTTTTTGAAGGCTCTGTTTTCATAATATTATCTACACTATCTTCATTATTAACTGAATAACTTTCTTCATTAAGGTAGTGGTTCTTTAACTCATCAGAAACCAAATCCGATATCTGGTGTTCGCTGATGACCACATGCTGTGTAACAAGCCAGCGCACATTTAGGGTTTGAACCTTGTCATACTCGTCAGGCGAGATAAGTAAAAAGTTTCCAGGCTTTAAGGCAGGAAGTTTATTTACAATGTAGTCAATTTCCTTTGGTGCAATTGATTCGAGTCTCTTTTTTACTTTTTCAATATCCTGTTTTGTATTTAGCGTTCCAAGAGTAAAGGTTGAGAACTGTCCTATAGCCTTGTAATCAATATCTCCAGGACTTTGTGTTGCAATCAGACTACTGACACCATATTTACGTCCCTGCCGAAATAAAAGCTCAAGGCTCTCTTTACAGGATGGAACTTTTACAGGAGGTATGTAGGGTGCGATCTCATCTATGAACATTGCACATTGCACACCCTCTTGACCACTTTTCAATGGATTTTTAAGCATCCATCTATACAGTAACTGACAAATACCAGATATAAAAAACTCTTTTTCTTCTGAGGAATGAAGAGTATTAAGATATATAATGGAGATCCTTGTCTTTTCAGTACTCCCATCCAATCCCAATAATGCATCAATGTTTGCTGGGACTCCAGTTTGAAAGATGAGTTTTCTTGAGCCCAATGTCAATAGACTAAGTTTTTTACTTAGTTTCTTTAAAAATGATCTTGTTCCAACCGAGCTCACAATTGTTGCAACCTTGTCTGGTAATTCATCAACCAGATCAACGAGGTCACCAAAATCATCAAGGATCTTCTTGTGGTCATTACAATATTCAAAGATTACCGACATCACGGCCTCTGCCGATTTTCCATCGTCGCTATCTAAATCGTAGCCCACTAAACTTGCTATATTTTTAGCAGTTGCTGCAAAGTATCTAGTTTTATCCTCTGCATCCATATCAGAGACTTCATCAAACTGCAATGGATTAATACATATAGGGATGCCCTTAGAACTACCTGGCGTCCAGATCACAACCTCAACATTATCCTGAAACATCTGCTGGATATTTGTATCCACACCATTTTCTTTCAACTCATCTACAGATGCATTCAATGCTAGGCTAGCGATATCACCCTGAGGGTCAAAAGCAATGATTGGGATACCCGCCTTAGCTAATTCCTCGATCATTACCTTACTCGCGACTGTTTTCCCACTACCGGAAGAACCAAAACAAGCAAAGTGCCTCTGAAGAGTTTTTACTGATATTCCTAATGCTCCCTCAGGTCCATTGCCAAGGATTGTATTTTTTAAACTACTATCTGATTTTTCCATATTTGATTACACCTATTACTTTTTAGAACGTTTCATTTTTCAACCAATAAAATGTATTTCCATCCACTAAATCTCATTATTGGAACTTTAATCATTTAACTTATATTCAACCAGAGTCCAGTATCGGTACTCGCTTTCATCATACCACCTTCTTTTCACTATTGCATTTTTAAGGACTTGATCTACAACCACCTCAGATAAGGTTCTAGTCATAACTCTACCCCCAGACATGTATTCTTTGGTGACTGTTCTAATATCCGAGCTTAATTGGGATGCAATTTCAAGCCGTGCAATATCACCAGAATGCTCCCAACTTTTCTCCTGGTCCCTGAAAGGCTCAGTACCTGAAACACCATAGATAAAACCCTTTTTGCTGGGTGATTTTTTAGTCCAAGATGGGGCGTTTTCACTACGAGGTATTTGGTATGCCAACAGCGGAAGATTCATCGAAAGGGTTTTCTTAGTTTTAGTTAGATCTTTTGATATACATATAACAGCATATATATAATTATCATATGTGACCTGCTTTAAAAACACAGAGTTATCTCTTATTTTGGCAACTAGGGCACTATCTATATCAGCAGTAACAAAAAATGCAGATTCAACTACGCTTGTATGTTGAGAATCTGCAGTTTTGGATTTCAATCTTACCCTTAAGGCTTTTGCTATCTCTTTGGAAGCCGAATACTTTGCATTTTCAACCCCCTCATTTTCATCGTAAGTAACTTGTGAGATACCCACACCATAGTAATATGCTTTGGTAGTCGTAGGAGGATTTAAAAACCACTGGGGAATCTCTGCTTTATTTTCTGCAAAGATAGCCCCCGTGATTAAAATAGAAAGATAATATTTGGATAAGATTGAGGATCGATCATTCAGGAGCAGCGACACTTGTTGCTGATTCCATTTCATCAAACTCTTTATCTAGGGATTCAAAGCCTTGTCTCGCCTTGAACTCATTGTAAAGCGCTTCTTCTTTTTTAGCAGCGTTACGTGCTGTTTCCTTGGCAATTGTTCTCACCTCATTGATATCATAGGTTACCATTACAAAGACTCTACCATCTTTGATTTCTGTTTTTTCTATGGTGGATCCATTTAACACTTTATTTGAGAGTGATTTTGAAACAGATTCTGTAAACTCAAGTGCACTCGCTTCGGAGCCAATTCCAGATGCCTGCATATAATCTTTCAGGACAGACTTAACTTCAGTAGCTACAGCTTCAGATATCTCAACCCTGGCTCTGTTGGTTGCAACCTTTTTTGACAAACTCATTTGAGGTCTTAGCGCATCACCTACACCAACAAAGAGGCCTTCATATTTTGGAGGATTTAGATACCAATCCGGCACATCGCTTTTGCTTATAGTTTTTGTTCCAGCACAACCTATTATCAGCATTAAGCCTGCCATAGGTATTAAATATTTATTCATTCTAATGTTCCTTATATCTTTATTTGTGATGGTATTACGATATGTGGATGTTATCATATATTAAAACATTATATTTGACCAAGCAACACTACAGTTCGGGATATTAAATCTTGGTAAGAATTGGGCCAATCATTACTTTTTTGAAACGTGATAAATCATCACTTTCTCAGTGCGCTGATCCAAAGGTATATTTGTTAACCATTTCTGGAGTTCAATAAAGTTTCCATCTTTTGATGAAAATGTTTTCATTTTGTTGCCAATGCGAGGCAATTTTTCAGCAACATCAACTCTCTGTTTTGAACAAATCACATAGATACTCTCTGAGGTTAGTGATTGACCTGGTAACGTTCCTACATAAAATGAAACGAACTTGCGAATGGATGGGTCAGGTAAAGTAAGGGTCTCACCACCTCGAATGAAATTATCTTGCATGTAATCATTAGGGAACATCAGTAAGGCATTGTTGTCCGCCATGAGGTTAAACACATAGACATATGAGTCAATCGTAGGCGTTACCTTAATCACCAGATCCTCTCCTTCCTTCAGCATGTTGTTCACAAGACTAGCATCTACCTGATATTCTAGATCCCTTCTACCTGTAACAGGCTCTACATAGAATCTGTATTCCATCTCAAGGTCAAAACTTTCACCGTTCTCATCGAAATTCTTAGGACTACTTGGTACTAATTCTTTCTCTTCTGTGATGACACCTGATACCGTGGTCTTAAAGAAACCTGACCAAGCAGTTTGCTCGTAGGATTCATCATTGGTGGCGCTCATGACATCGGTTAGCAAGGAGGTTATCTGTACCTCTGAGCCCACTTTTTTATTCACGGCCTCATTTCTCATTAGCTTGAGAAGGTCGTCCTTTGCTTGTCTTACAGTAATATTACCATATCGCTTAGTTTTTTTGATTGTGATGTATCCGGGCTCTCCTGTCTTGTATTTCTCAGCATCACTGCGAGTGAGATCATCTAACATCACGGATTCTCCCATTGATTGCATAGTGGTGCCATCAATACTCTCCTTCATATCAGGTTCCTTCATTATGTCATTAGGATCTAAATCTTTGAAAGCTTTATCTGCTATTCGCTCGATCTCTTTTGGATCGGGATTATTCGATATTGCGGATGAAGTACATCCTGACATTGTAATCAAAAACAATGAAATAAAAATTCCACAAAGGACTTTCTTTACCATTTCAATTTCCATTGACCATTGCATAATCATATATACTTACTCCTGATACACTTTTATATTATCAACATAGCAGCTACAGTCACCCCAATTCCCCTCAATACTCCACTGTAGTTTTAGAGGAGTCGCGATTGAGTTGAGGTTAATGGTACTTGAGTATTCTGACCATCCATCTGTTATGCCACTCAAATGGAATAATTCATTCCAGGTAGAAGACCCATTCCCTTGAACCTCCAGGTATACATGTGCACTGCCTGATCCCTCACATTTAACCCACATCTGATATGTTACCCGAACATAACCACTACTAGGTGTATTAATCTCTGTATAAATATAGGAGTATTGACCACTAGCCGAGACACTTCCCGATCTTCCACTTTTAATTCCTTGATAGCTCTCAGTACTAGTAACGGTCCAGTTGGTCGAACCATAGGAATAAGTAAGCCAGTTACTATAATCTCCACTTTCCCAATTCTCGTTCAGATAAAAAGTCGTATCTTCTCCGACAGTATGAATTCCGAAATAGCCATCGCTCAAGTCATTAATATCTGAATCAGAAGTTGAATATATCCTTATTTGGTAATAATTGGACTCCGCAAGATTTGATGGAATTGACCAGCTAAAGGAACCATCGTTTGCTGTTGAACTACTTAGTGCACTCAAATAGTTATTATTTCTGTAGAGCTGAATCCCAACGTAGCCACTTACGCCATTGCTCTGCCATGTTATCGATTGCGATGATCCAGTTTCCCAGTTTTCACTACCATTGGGGCTTAAAACAGTAATTGACGGGCCCTGCTGAGAAGAGGTCACAGAAAAGTAACCATCGCTATAATCATAAACATCTGAGTCCGTAATTGAATAAATCCTAATATTATAGTACAAGGATTCTGAAAGATTTGATGGAATATTCCAGATATAGGAACCGTCGTTTTCTGTTGAACTAATTATAGAGCTAATGTAATTATCCCATTGGTATAGTTGAATCCCAACATTGCTACTTACACCGCTACTCTGCCAAGTTATCGTTTGTGATGACCCTGTTTCCCAGTTATCACCACTGCTGGGATTTACAACAGTGATTGACGGGTCCTGCTGGGAAGCGCTTATAGTAAAGAAAGTATCGCTTAGGTCATAGATATCAGGATTGGCGGTAGAATAAATTTTAATTTGATGTGAGCCAGATGACCCCAGAGATGATGGGATAGTCCAGTAAAAAGAACCATCGTTTGCTGTCGAGCTACTAATAGAACTAGTGTAGTTATAATTTCTGTAGAGCTCTATTCCAACCTGCTGACCATCAAGACCATAGCTTGACCAAGAAATTTCATAGGTTGACCCAGAATTCAGAAACTCATTACCATTTGGATATATAACCGTTAATTCCTCAGAAGATGAAGATGTTGAAATAAAAAATTCACGTTCTTTTTCTTCAAAGTTACCTACCTCATCTTTGACTAATACTCTTAATCGGAACTTACCTGAAAATGATAAACTAAAGGTATGTCTCCATGGTTGAGTGTCCAAAGTTTTATCTTGCAATAGACTCCAACTATCTCCCGATGATTGGAATAATTTGATCTCGACACTTTCAATTGCATCATTATCATTTACATCCAATATGACATCAAAAGTCCTACCCACGGTCTCATTATTACGGGGTTGCATAATTTCTAACTCCGGGGGCATCACATCAAAGAGTTCTTTGCAACTAAAACAAATTAGTATCAAGATAGAAAATAAAATATTGATACTTTTTTTGAGCATGATCAACATTACAAGCTAGATTGTATTTTTATGGGAGGTGAATGGCATCAATTAAAAGAAAGTCATAATTTGAACATACATGTTCAAATTCCCAACGGAAATTATGGTACCCCTCATCAACCTTTATCTCAACCCTGTACCAGGCATCATCATTGGCGATGAAACCACCCTCTAAGTTCCACTTTTCCTTTCCATCGATCAGTAGACGAGCCGATGGCTGATTATAATAACATCCAGATGCCCGTCTATAGGCAAAACTTAGGGTTCCTGACCTGCAGTTCCTGCTCAGCCCCATAGAACCATCTTCACTGTAAAAGAGTGCGGATTTGGCACCATAGTACTTGTCATCATCGGTTGAATAAGCATCATTGAAAAACCAATCGTTGAATTCATCATCATCCTCAAAATCCATGTCATATTTCTTAGACATATTTATGGACACATTTTCTGTGGTATGATTGCCGTTTGCATCCCAGGCCTTTATTCTTAACTTACTGGTACTTCTGGTCCATATGGAAATTGATTCGTTATAATCCTCATCAGTTATGGTCATTTCCCTATGGATATCCCCATATTCTGTAACTGTATAAACAGATACTTTATCGATGTCGTACATATCTTTTACATTGAAATCAATTTGTATATTATCCTGAATCAGTTCATTATCATAGGGTCTATCGATTTTAATATCAGGTGGGAATATGTCAATTAATTCAGAACAGCCATATAAGCATACTAAAACTGGTGAAAGAACAAGTTGAATCTTTTTCATGTGCTCTAAGGAAAGCTTATGGCATCAATACGAACGTATTCACTTGTATAGACACCATCAAACTCCCATTGAAAAGCGTATGTTCCCCCTTCCAGATAGTGTTCTACAAGTGTCCAACTTTCATCATTCAAATCAGATCGATAACTTGCTTTGGTCAATACTGAAGATCCATCCTGGAATACGTTCAATATCAGCTTTGTATTACTATGGTTAAAATCTGAAAATACAAAATACCTTATAAATCCCTCACCCACTGTAACCAAAGGAGATGTTAATTGACTATTAGCATTAAATTTTTCAATTGAATTGGTACCATGAAATGCAAATTCACTATTGATCTGCCAATTACCAAAATCCCACTGCTCAAGGTCTTCGTTTTGTTCAAAACTAATATCGAAATCATTGAAAATTACTGTATCGGCTATCGTGAAGTTTTGATCTGAGACATCAAACCAATCGGGCCTTAATCTATCGACTAATTTGATCTTACATGCATCATTTGTACCCTGCACTGAAGGAACATTCCACGTGAACACTCCATCATTGGTCTCGTTATCATCTATCAAGTACCAACTTTCGCCACCAAATAGCGAATAATAAAGTTCAAGATTTCCTACGTCACCACCAGATTCCCAAACAATGGACCTGGCTGTATTTTTTTGAAAGATCTCACCACCGTTTGGTTGAATCAATCTGTAGTAATTTGAATCAGGTGTAACCGTAAAAAATGTTTGGCTTGTTTTATATATGGAGGTATGTGCGTCACTCCAGATACCAACCAAACAGGCAGACATCGTATCTGAGATATTTGGCAGTGTCCATCTAATTGAACCATCATTTGATGTATGTGACCAGTTATCGTGTGGTGGGGAGCTTGTAGAATTGGACGTTCCAATAGCATCCCTCCAGGTTTGCCCTCCATTAAGTGAATATCCTATGAGTACCTCATTGCCACCAATATCTCCCGTTGTGTACCAGCTTATGGTTTGCTCGGTCTGTTCGTGCCAAACCTCAGACCCATTGGGATGAATCAAGGTAATGATATCACTCTGGTCAGATGATGCAACAATGGTGAAAAATTCAGATATTGATTGAATCGAATCCTCAACAATTTTGATTCTACATTGATCATTTGTCACATAGACCTCTGGAACCTCCCAATCATAAGGTAGAGTAAGGTAAACTTCATCAGCGACCAATTGCCAGCCTCCAAGACCTACCGACACGTAAATACTTGGTTTATTATACCAACTACTAACGCTTACAGAGCCATAGGCATTCCATTTTATAGTATCAATGGTTCCTGAAAACCATGACTCACCTGGGCTTGGACTTATTATCTCAAAATAGGAACTATCTGCCAGGACCATAAATGGTTCAGAATACGATTCACAATCATCTTGCCATTGTCTCTGAATCTTCAACTTGCATACTTTGTCTGTTTGAAAATCACCATATTCGGGATACCATACAAGATATCCATCATTACTAAAACTACCCCCACTACCACCACTATTTATATTTTCCCAATTATCACTACTGTCTGTTGAGAAATATAAATATATATATCCACCTTCGCATTCTTCGCTGATGTTCCAACGGACGACTACTCCTTCATGCTGCTGGTAGGTGCTTCCCTCAATAGGCTCTGTTATTGCGAATTCTTCAGTATCCGAAAGTGCATCGCATGAAGGATAAATGAAGATGATCAACCCTGTTAATAAAAGAAAATGATAAGATTTTCGTAACATGATCAATCTAGTTCTAGCAGAACAACATTTCTTTTACCAACAAATGTTGGATCCTGTTCTCTGCCAAAGTTGCTTAACTCGTTGACCTTTTCAGGTACCATTTCAGCGAGATATGACTCCATCTCACCATTCGTGATCTTTTTATCTCCATTGGTGTCAGCAAGTCCCTGAAGTCCAGCGAAAAAGTAGTATGAGAACACCCCATGCCTTGCCTTTGGATACCAGGAACTGACCTGGTCATTTTCGGAAGAGGAAAACACATTTAATCCTCTAACAACTCCGGGTGCCTTCACCTTCAGAAGCGTTGGGCTGATCTGTTTGTACAGCAAACCATTCTCAGATTTTCCACTAAAGCATGCATCCATGATCAGAGTAACATTTTCTGCAGGTAACTTTGACAGATTTCCTAGCAATAGATCAAGAGGATATCCTTCAAACTGTATGTTATCCATACTTGAGCCTGTTGGGACAATGAACGCTCTGTTATCATTAAGATCCGGGGCTCCATGTCCAGAATAAAACACATAGACCTTTGCGCCTTTCCCAAGACGCTGGACCTGTTTATAAAGTTGCCCTTTGTTATTATCTTTTGTTCCAAAGATTCGATTAAAATCAGATAGCTTGGCATCGTTTTTTTCTATGATACTCCCTGGGGACATCCCAAAAGAATTTATCAAATAGGATTTGAATGTTCTGCTGTCTCTATCTGCATAATCGACCTGTGGAATATCTCTATTGTCATAATTTCTGTTTCCAATTACAACGGCAAATCCGTCTTTCATGTTTCTATTTATATTAGGAGCTATATCTACATTTATATAGTCACTTACAATGCTTCTTCCTCCTCGTCCAAAGCCTGCAGCCGACCTGGCTCCTAAAGCTATTTCTTCGCCGACAAGCTCATAGAGCTCTGTTGTTATTTTTTCTTTGATGCCATCAAAATTTGCCTGCTCTAATGAGATGTCGATTTTGAACTCTCCTGTCTTAGCAGAGTAGCGTACTTGTAATGGTATAAGCTGGGATCTGCCAGTGCTTTTTGCTGGAAGGTTTCCAATGGCCCACATATTTTTGCCCGAGCCATAGGTCCTGTTAGACCTAATGGTTATGCCAGGATTACTACATGATACTGTAAGGGTGACTTCCTCTGCATTCAGGTCGCCATTGTTGATGGGTATGACCTCAAGTTCTATTTTTTCACCTTGCTCAAACAATCCATTTGAATTACCCTCTGATCCTGGGGTAGTACCATCATGTACTAAGTAGTCAAAGGAGAGCCGAGGTGTTCTAAAGCTACATTCAACCATAACTGATTCCTTGAATGATATGACACCTCTGTCATCGCTAACATCGACATTGAATTTGAAGTTTTTCTTATCATAGGTAGTAGGCACACTGAATCCAATGGGTACCATAACCGACGCACCTGGTGCAATGGCGCCAATGAATTGATTCTTTTTGATAGGGAATACGCCCAATCCCGATACTGATACATCTAGCTTACTCCCATAAGCGGGGCCCTCTCCAACATTCTCAAGATTCAAGATGATTTCAACAGACTCACCATTTTCAACCAGATTATTTTCGTTTCCATTTGCCATTCCAATTTTTCCATCATTAATGGTCCAGTTTACCATTTTAATTTGTGGCGGTAAAAACTTAGCTGTGGTAATCGTCGCAAATCTAGGAGGCGCCTCATTGCCTTTTATATCGTTTGCAAAAAGACTTAGCTTTTCTGTGCCATCCACTGTTGTTCTAAGAGCTGTCATCTTTATTTTAAATGATTTTTGTTCTCCTGGGAGAATATCTCCTATTTGAACCGTGCTCTGATGTAGCCTAATATTGTTTGGCTCTTCCCTAAACAATACCTTAACCCCTCGAGCTGGACCCTTACCATGATTTTCTAAATGGCCTAATACCTCAGCGGATTCTAATCCATCAAGTATTCCATTACCATCATCATCAAGTAACTCATTTATCACCAATTGCATATCTGGGGGATCAGGACTGTCCACCACATTGAATGATACCCTACCTGTCCTATCATCTAATATTCCACCTTCAAATGCCATATGCGATTCATTAAATATAGATGGGGTTGTTAGGTTATATATGGTCACCATTTCTTCGTATGGCTTTAGGCTATATTTTCCACTAATTGATTTTGAACCACCTTTGACCTTTATTTGTTTTAAGAGGGGCAATGAGTTATTTACACGAAGATATGGATCTATTTTTCTCACACTTTTTGTTCCTGACATATTTTTTACTGTCATTCTTAATTGCCCTGTCTCTCCAGCAATAATATCTGGACTTGCGGAACTGGTTCCCATAGGATAGTACTCTAACTTTATAGCTAATTCATTAAGATTGCTTTTAAACATATGTCGATTACGTTTATAGACCTGTCTTGCAAAGAGACCTATCAGGATGTCATTACCTAAAACTACATACCCTTCTTTTCTTAGGAAGTATGAACCGTATCCGCCCAGGGACCAATAAACAAAATCCTTAAATGAAAATCTGCTGCCTATTTCAGGTTCATAACTCGGAGAAAGAAGTTTTTTTTCTTTACTTCTTGAGAGGTATGTTGTTTCTTTAGACTTTTTCCAAGATAATGGACTAGATTTAGAAAAGGATGAACCAGATCGACCAAATTCATCCTCCCAGGCCAGCATTCTTATACTAAATCCAGTTCCTCTTAATTCGGGTCTTTTTGCAAAAAGTTTCAGGTTTTGATCTATGGTTCCAGTGTATAGTTCAGTTTTGTTACCAATTTCAGAAGCTCTGGAAATAGTATTTTCGTTGTATCCGCTACCCTCTTCAAGAACTTTTGAAATTATATATTTTTTAGATTGAGAATTGGCCTTCCATATGCCTTTTTCTGTTTTGTATCCTGATTTGCTTATAGTATAGTTGAAATATCCCCCATTGACTTCGAAATCGTATATCGGAGTCCTACCTACATAGGCTCCATTCCAATAAACCGATGCTCCTCTTGGGGATGTTTTAATGGTTATTGTATATCGACTGGATGTCGTACCACCAAATTCTTGGGCCCATCCCCTCTTTCGTTCTTCAAATGATTTTCCACGAAGATCTGGCCTTACCTTGAATAATTTTACATTTTGGTAGCTTGTACCCTTGTACTCGCTTGCTTGTTGTGCAAGCGTAATACTAAAATGAAAAGTAATCAAAAAAGTAATTAGAATTCTCATCTTAAAACCCATCGCATAATAAAAGTTAAACAATACGCACAGATGATGTCTATAATTATTAGAAAATCAACGATTTACATCAATGGTCATTCGCACTTTACCAAGATATACTTTTTCGTTTCAAATTATCATAGAGGATGACATCATCCTTTGCTGGAATCCACTCCCCATCCAGTGATGGTATCAATATTTCTTTGACTCTGAGATTTGATCTATTTGCCTTAAAACTTGGCGCGTTTTTTCTCTCAACAAATAACTCCCTGTCCATTCCCAGCGATGGTATGTTAATCATAAATGACTCCCTGTCAGCGTCATAGCTTGATAGCTTGAATTCTAAATCTCTTTCAAAGATTGCCGTTTTAGACAATCTTTGTATCTTTTCAAATAGTTTTTCTTTTTTTACTTTAAGTTCAGCTTCAAGATCGTATCTTTTTTCTGAAAACTGTTCTCTAATTGATGATTCCCTTTCTTTCTCTTTTATTAGCCTTCGTTGATATTCATTTGTGGACTCAAACTCACCTTTGGGTTTTCCAAACTGGGATAAGCTATTTTTAAGCCATTCTTGTACCTTATAATCATCCACCTTGATCGTATTGTATTGGAGAACAAGCTCATGAAGCTTCATATAGTTTGAGAATTCTTTGGTACTAAAATTTGAGCTATTAAGAGCTATAGGAGGTTTAATTTTTGATTTATTATAAACACTACCCGATCCTCCATTGCTTGCCATGATAAGCTTGTAATACCAAGAGTAGGGACCTAATAATGCCCAAAGACCACAGGATAGTGGATCACTCCAAATCCGACCCTCGCTTCTTACTTTGATTGTTTCAGCGCTATTCAGATTACCTGGGGTACCATATTTGACCTCATAAATTGCTGTCTTTCTTGCCGATTCCTCCCCACCAAGAAAAGGGAATAATCCATAAACAGACGAAGCTAACCAGCCTCCAACAAAATAAGCTCCTTCAAAGTCTATACTTGCATAAAGCTGAAATCCAAAAGCTCCAGAAATGAAAATCAATGCATACCTTAAGCTAGGGTCAATACCAAAGTAAGATCTCGATTTGTTTATCTCGAGTTCGATGAACGCATCATTTCTAGTTTCAGCTAAGATAAATGGAGAATTTTCATTGAACAAGATCAATGACCCCTGCTTTGTAAATATAGGTATGCGCGGTAGTAAAATTTTATTAATCTGAGCATCACGCTCAGTACGGAGTCCCCCAAGAAAAGATTGATGATTGTTTTGTGGCGTTGCTGGACCCAATTCACCAGCCATTTTTTCTAATTCTGAATTGATTTTATTTCTTTGAGCCTTATCTGCAGCTTCTTTTGCTTGCCTAGCTCTTTCAATTGCATCAATGTAATTCTGAGAAAACAGTACTCCAGAGAGTAAAGAAAAGAAAACAAAACCTTTTATTGAAAAACTACTTAGCATTCTTAAAAAGTTGCACACTTCTTAGAATGATATCAAAACTTTTTTTTCATCAAGCTTGGACGCATTCTCCAAAGTTCCATATATATATAGCATCCTATTTTGGTAAGCGTATTCATATCTAAACAAGCCACCTAGTAATTGTTTTGCATCCCATCTATATACATAGCCATCATTTTTAATCTTTTTATAATTATGTATCTTAGGAATTTTAATATCCAAATATGAAAAAGTTCCTTTGTCAGCATCATACGGACCAAACGTCGACACACTAGCTTTAAACATATCCAATGACTCAAATATTATTCGATCTCTTTTTTGGCTTTCTTTTTTCTTTTTTTCTTGGGCTAATCTTTCTTTTTCTATTTTTTTTACTTGCTGTTCTTTAATTAGTTCTTGTTCTACTTTTTTTACTATCTTTAATATCTCTTTTACCCTTTTATTATATTCGGAGGTTGTTTCAAACTCGTCTTTAGGTTCAAAAAGTTTAGGGTATCGTGATTTTGCAATATCCCGTGCCGATTCTCTTTTAGGATTGTATGTGTGCTCGTCAGCAGGCGAAGTGGTCTCAAGGTTCGCCGGGTAGCCTGCCATTTGAAGCACAGCAGTCCCTTTTGTCCGACTTGACTTGGAGGAAGGCTCATCTGCAAGATCATAATCTGAACTAGAATGAGGTTTCAACAATAATTCCAAGTCTATATTTGTTATTATAAATGACTTGATTGCTGTCAAATTTCTATTAGAATCGTAACCTCTGAGGATATAAGTACCTCTTTTTACCTTTTTGAATTTGAATCTACCTTTACGGTCAGTTATTTCTTCTGCTACCACGCGACCCTTTTTATTGAAAAGTTTTACACGCACTCTTTTCATATCAAGTTCATTTTTATCAATAAGCTTGCCTGCCACAGTAAATTTTCTTCCTTGAGCTTCTGAAGGAAAAATCATTGAGCATAAAATTATCAATATTGAATATGCAAAATATTTATTCATAATATACTATCAATTGCCTACTTGGCAGATAGAATGAATATAAAAAGAGATAGAAAAATCAATAACGATCGAAGTTTCATGGCAAAAAGTTCCTATATTGATAAAAAAATCTATTTAATATAACACCAAACTTATTGATGACAGAACCACCTGGACCACTTTAGAACAGACTCTGATAGTATACGTCTGCCTTTTGGTGATCCATCTCACCAATGAAAATAGACAAAGCAAAGTAACTGATAAGATAGTCCTTATCTACCACCCAGTCAGGAAGGTACCTAGGGGGCACCAGCATTCCCTCTTTCTTAAGCTTAATCATTAATGGCATGTCGTCAAGCTCCATCTTTCCGGAAAATAGTAACTCCAAAACATCGTTCCTGCCTCTCGAGACCACAGCCCTGATGAAATTATGTACCCTGACTAAACCATCTAAATAGACAACATCCTTAGTGAATGGGTAGCCTCCAGTCATGACACCACCGCGAAATATCCGTCTGGCATTCTCAAATGCTTCTGTCTTTAGCCTAGATTTCTCTAAAAAGTAGCGGTAGACCTGGATGAAGTCTGCACCATCAACGGCCATCTGTATGGCCTCAACACGGTTCATAACTCTTCTCATTCTGTGAGTATCGATACAGCCGGTAATGAATTCAGAAAAAACGGCCAAACCCTCCTGAGTTTTGGTAACCGCACCGTAGTTTCCTCCAAGTATTTTCATGTTGTTCTGGAGCCTGCCATTAAGAGTTGTTGCAACGTGAACCATCGCCTCGTGGTTTATCAATTGATCAACATCCCTTTTGGTAAATCTAGCACCACTACGGAGTTTAATTCTTTTGGAGCTTGCTGTTGCCTTGGCAGAGATACCATCGGATACAATTACCTCGGGGCTGTCTTTTCCAAATACTTTTTTGACTTTGTCCTCAATTCTATCTCGAATCTCCATTACAGATACCGTGTCGCTTGCATTAGCTTGTTTGCTAATAAATGAGTGAGCATTCATAACAGAAGCAAACTGCTTTGTGAGGCCCATTGGAGTAGTTTTCCCATCTCTGAGTTTTTTGCTTGGGGTGCCATAGATTAATGATGATTGTTTGAAAAATTCCTTGGTTCCACAGCTACTAATAAGATTGACTCCCGCCTCGATGTCTCTGGATTTTTTTAGAAGCCACTTGTCTTGTGGAAGATCACCAAGCTGATTCCTTGCGAGCCTAAGTCGCTTTTTTATTTCACTGGATTCAAAACGGGGGTACTCCACCTCTGGCAATTTTTGGGATCCAGAATGGAAGAATTTATATCGCACAGCTTTTGGCCAGGAAAGATGTCCAAGGATTCTTACCTGGCGGCTTATATCATATAATGTTTCTGAAACCTCGCTGAGTCTTTTTTTATCTCCACTTTCGATCATGGATTACGATACAATGTCACCAATAAGCTCATACTCATTAATCTCGGTAATCTTCACCATATGGAAGGCACCTGTGTCTGCATAACCCCTTACATGAACAATGTTATCTATCTCTGGAGAGTCAAACTCAGATCGACCTACGCTGGCCTCTTCACCGCTCTTATCAATCAATACTTTTATTGTTTCACCAATGAAGCGTTCATTTTTTTCTAGACTGATGTCATGCTGAATCTCAAGGATGTCATTCTTCCTAGAGTCCTTTGTCTCTCTGGTAATATCGTCTTTCAAATCAGCGGCTAGAGTACCTTCCTCCTCTGAATAGGTAAAAACACCGAGACGATCAAATCTTATTTCCTCTACAAAGTCTCTTAGCTCCATGTAGTTTTGCTCTGTCTCTCCCGGATAGCCGACTATCAGGGTGGTTCTTAATCCTAAATCAGGAATCGCATCCCTGAGTCTTGTAATTCTATTTCTGATTCCTTCCTGCCCCAGCCCTCTTCGCATAGATTTTAGTATATCGTCCGAGGCGTGCTGTATGGGCATGTCAAGATAGTTGCAAACCTTATCACAGTCTGCCATAGCATCAATGATTCGTTGAGAAAGGTGTGCAGGGTGTGCATAGTGAACCCTAATCCAATCAAGATCATCAATTTGATTTAATTCTCTCAAAAGATCACTTAGGTATACTTTTTTCTCCAGATCCCACCCGTATGAGGTCGAGTCCTGAGCGATAACCAGTAGCTCCTTGGTTCCATTTTCTACCAGACGCTCCGCCTCCTCTAGGATTGCGGGAATCGTTCTGCTCTTTTGAAGACCTCTCATAATGGGAATACTGCAAAATGAGCACCCATTATCACACCCTTCCGCAATTTTTAAATAGGC
>MDTD01131625.1_pt1 | contig 37158 bp, 32 predicted proteins | sample 811221 | NCBI WGS metagenome assembly MDTD01 (sample SAMN05326646, study PRJNA326480) | marine metagenome | isolation source: seawater | place: Pacific Ocean: South West | collected 2011
CACGCTATCTTGAGGGGGTAGTGGCGTAAGCCGTGCCGGTTCAAGTCCGGCCTTCGGCACCATTTATGGCGTATTAGTGTCTAAGTCGATACCGTTTTTTTATGAATGGAAAGAACAAATACTTAATCAATTAAATCAATAAGTTAGCTTTCTTGATCTATTTGACACCTGCAATCAGGGTGGATATTCTTTTTTTTTACATTATAAGGTTGGTTCAATTGTGAAACGACGTTTGTAAAGGAGCGCTTAAGTTGCTGGAAAACTATTTGCCGGTACTGATATTTTTAGCAGTCGGACTCTTTGTTGGAGTTGCGGCTATTGGTATAGGATTTGCTTTGTCCCCAAGCAGGCCCGATAGTGAAAAGCTTTCTCCTTACGAATGTGGTTTTGAAGCATTTGAAGATTCAAGAATGAAATTCGATATTCGTTATTATTTAGTCGCGATTCTTTTTATAATTTTTGATTTAGAGATTGCTTTCTTTTTCCCGTGGGCTGTTGTTTTGGATCAAGTTGGCATGACCGGATTTTGGGTAATGATGATTTTTCTTGGCGTATTAACGGTTGGTTTTATTTATGAATGGAAAAAAGGAGCTTTAGAATGGGAGTAGAAGGCATTCTCGAGCAAGGTTTTGTCACCACAACAGCTGACAAATTAATCAACTGGGCTCGCACTGGATCAATGTGGCCCATGACATTTGGTTTGGCTTGCTGTGCAGTTGAAATGATGCATGCTGCAGCATCGCGATACGACTTGGATAGGTTCGGTATTATTTTCCGTCCCAGCCCGAGACAATCGGACGTGATGATTGTTGCCGGAACCCTGGTAAATAAAATGGCGCCAGCTTTAAGGAAAGTTTATGACCAAATGGCTGAACCACGATGGGTCATATCGATGGGTTCCTGTGCAAACGGTGGTGGCTATTATCACTATTCTTACGCTGTTGTTCGTGGTTGCGATCGTATCGTTCCAGTGGACGTATATGTCCCAGGCTGCCCTCCTACAGCAGAAGCCCTGTTGTACGGAATAATTCAGCTGCAAAACAAGATTCGTCGAACTAATACGATTGCACGCTAGACGAATAATTTGGGCCGAATAATGAATACAGAACTACGTATAGATATCCTTGAAAAAAACTTGAATTCAGTAATTCAAGAGAAGGATAGCTTAATGCGTGAAAAGGGAGAACTTACCCTTATTTTGCCTCGTGACGGTTTACTAGAAACTATGCGCACTCTGAATACAGACTCAAAAATCTCCATGGAAGTTTGTGTTGATGTCTGTGGAATAGATTACTCAACTTATGGGGAATCAGAGTGGGTAACAAAAGGAGCAGCAAATTCAGGTTTTGGAAGAGGGGTAGAAAATGAGAAAATTCCTGAGCTTGATCCTTCCAATCGATTTGCAGTCATCTATCATCTGCTATCTGTGAGCAATAATACTCGTTTAAGGGTGAAAACTTATCTTGACGCGAATAGACCAATTGTTGATTCGATCACAGGTATCTGGGCGGGAGCAAATTGGTTTGAGAGAGAGGCATTCGATTTATACGGAATCATGTTTGCCGGGCACCCTGATTTAAGGCGAATCCTCACAGATTATGGTTTTATTGGCCATCCCTTTAGAAAAGACTTTCCGTTGAGTGGCCAAGTTGAAATGCGCTACGACCCAGAACAAAGCAGGGTAATTTATGAACCAGTAGCCATTGAACCACGCACGCTTGTTCCCAGAGTAATAAGAGACGATTTAAGGTACGAAGAAGGCTGGAAACCGGAAGAAATAGAATCAAAAGAGGCAAAAGGCTAGGGCTATGTCGGAAATCCGTAACTACACTTTAAACTTTGGTCCTCAACACCCCGCTGCTCATGGTGTCCTGCGATTGGTGTTGGAAATGGATGGCGAGGTCATTGAGAGAGCAGATCCCCATATTGGGTTGCTGCACCGAGGAACAGAGAAGCTTGCAGAAAGTAAACCTTATAACCAATCAATTGGTTACATGGATAGATTGGATTATGTGTCGATGATGTGTAGTGAGCATGGGTACGTAAAAGCTATCGAAAATTTGGTTGGAGTGGAGCCTCCTGTAAGGGCGCAATACATAAGAACTATGTTCGATGAAATTACCCGGATCTTAAACCACTTAATGTGGTTAGGGACGCATGCTCTCGACGTTGGAGCTATGACAACCTTTCTGTATTGCTTCAGAGAGCGAGAAGATTTGATGGATTGCTATGAGGCTGTTTCGGGTGCACGAATGCATGCAACTTATTACAGGCCTGGAGGTGTCTACAGGGATTTACCGGAACAAATGACCAGGTTCGAAGCTGGAAGATTTTGTAGCGAAAGTGACGCAAAAAGAAGAAACGAGGCCAGAGAGGGTTCACTTCTAGATTTTATTGAAAACTTTGTAAACAGATTTCCTGGACTTATCGATGAGTATGAGACTCTTTTGACCGATAATAGGATCTGGAAACAACGCACTGTTGGTATTGGGGTAGTAACACCAGAGCGTGCACTTCAATTAGGTTTTTCTGGTCCTATGGCAAGGGGTTCAGGCATTGAGTGGGATTTGAGAAAGAAACAACCATACGCGGCTTACGATAAGGTTGAGTTCGATATTCCCGTAGGAACAAATGGAGATTGTTACGATAGATACTTAGTTAGGATCGAAGAACTTAGACAATCTACCAAAATAATTAAGCAATGTATCGATTGGCTTAGACAAAATGATGGGCCAATTATGGTCGGGGATCATAAAATAGCTCCACCTAAAAGAGAAAATATGAAGAACGATATGGAAGCACTGATCCATCATTTTAAGCTTTTTACAGAGGGTTATTGTCCGCCTCCGGGTGAAACTTATGCCGCTGTGGAGGCTCCAAAGGGGGAGTTTGGTTGTTATATCGTGTCTGATGGAGCCAACAAACCGTATCGTCTAAAGGTTCGTGCGCCTGGGTTTGCGCATTTATCGGCAATGGACGAGATGGCAAACGGACACATGCTTGCCGACGTAGTCGCAATTATTGGGACTATGGATGTTGTTTTTGGAGAAATAGACAGATGAATATGCGTAGTCAGCCGCAACAACGTATTTGTAAAAGCGAAAATAAGGAGGAGCTTTTTGATCCCGAAATTCGCGCAGAAATTGATAAATGGGTTGCAAAATACCCGTCAGAGTGGCGTCAATCAGCTGTTATGGGCGCCCTGATTGTTGTTCAGGAGAATAATGGTGGTAGTTTAACCCCCGACCTTATGGATAGGGTGGCTGAGTATTTAGACATGCCCCCAGTTTCTGTTTATGAGGTCGCCACTTTTTATACGATGTACGAGCATAAGCCAGTTGGCAGGCACAAAATATGCCTTTGTTCGAGCATCTCATGCATGATTGGCGGTTCGGATGAAATTTGTGAACACATAAAGGGAAAGCTTGGAATCGATTTCGGTGAGGTTACAAAGGACGGCAGATTCAGTATTAAGGAAGTTGAATGCTTGGGCGCATGTGGCGGAGCACCAATGATGCAAATTGGCCACAAATACTATGAGAATTTAACAATCGATTCGGTCAATGAAATTTTAGATGGGCTGGAGTAAGTAATGGCTAATGACGTTTGTTTTAGAACAATTCATAAAGATAAATCATGGACCATAGCTTCGTATATGGAGGAAGGTGGTTACGATGCTTTGAAAAAAATAGCCAAGGAAAAACTCTCACAAGAGGCTGTTATCGACATGGTTAAGCAATCTGGTTTGAGGGGCCGAGGAGGAGCCGGCTTTCCAACAGGTTTAAAATGGAGTTTCATAAACAGGGCCGCGCCGGGTGATAAGTATATTGTTTGTAATTCTGATGAAGGAGAGCCAGGAACTTTTAAAGATAGAGACATTTTAAGATACAACCCTCATGCGCTGGTGGAAGGCATGATTATCGCTGGATATGCTATTGGAGCAACAATGGGTTACAACTACATCAGAGGGGAATTCTGGCAACCATATGAAAGATTTGAAGCTGCATTAGAGGAAGCAAGAGAGGCCGGACTCTTAGGAAAAAATATTCTGGGAATGGACTTTAGTTATGACATACATACTCATTTAGGTTCCGGAGCGTACATATGTGGCGAAGAAACAGCTCTTCTCGAGTCTATCGAAGGAAAAAAGGGACAGCCGAGATTTAAGCCACCGTTCCCGGCAATGTTTGGATTGTATGGACGACCAACCGTTATCAACAATACCGAATCTCTTGCTTCAATCCCAGATATAATTAGACAAGGCCCTGAGTGGTTTAAACAACTGGGAGTCGAAAACAGCGGTGGAGTTAAACTTTTTTCAGTGTCCGGTAATGTGACCAATCCAGGAAATTTTGAGGTACCTCTGGGTACGCCATTTTCAAAACTTCTTGAATTAGCTGGAGGTATGAAAAATGGTGCTAAATTGAAAGCAGTTATTCCAGGAGGTTCCTCAGCTCCAGTCTTACCAGCAGATGTAATGATGGACTTAAACATGGATTATGACAGTATCCAAAAAGCAGGCTCAATGCTTGGATCTGGGGCAGTCATTGTTATGGATGAAAGTAATTGCATGGTTAAAGCGCTTGATCGAATATCATATTTCTATTACGAAGAGTCATGCGGCCAATGCACACCTTGCAGAGAGGGCACCGGTTGGATGCATCGTGTTGTGCATCGAATAGAAACTGGCAATGGTAAAATTGAAGATTTAGACCTATTAGATGATGTGGCAAAGAAAATTATGGGTAAGACAATATGCGCATTAGGCGACGCCGCCGCTATGCCTGTTGCAAGCTTCGTAAGAAACTTTCGGGAGGAATTTGAACATCACATAAATCATGGAAAATGCATGGTGTGATAGCCAATGAGCAAAGAAAAAATAACAATTGAGGTCGATGGCGAACAATTAGAAGCTGAGCAGGGCCAAATGTTAATTGAAGTCACAGATGCTGCGGGAATTACCGTTCCAAGATTTTGCTATCATAAACATCTCTCAGTAGCAGCAAATTGTCGAATGTGTTTAGTTGAAGTTGAAAAAGCACCTAAACCATTACCGGCCTGTGCCACTCCTTGTATGGATGGCATGAAAGTTTTCACAAAATCTCCCACTGCACGAGCAGCTCAAAAAGGAACTATGGAGTTTTTACTTATCAATCATCCATTGGATTGCCCAATATGCGACCAAGGTGGTGAATGCGAGCTTCAAGATGTAGCCATGGGCTATGGAGGTGACGTTTCAAGATTTAGTGAAAGGAAACGAGTGGTTAGAGACGAAAATTTAGGTTCTCTTATTGCCACTGACATGACTCGCTGTATTCATTGTACTAGATGTGTTCGTTTCGGAGGCGAAGTTGCTGGCCTAAGAGAGATGGGCGCGACAGGCAGGGGCGAGCATATGAAGATTGGCGTTTTTATCGAACAAAGTGTGTCCTCAGAATTGTCGGGGAATATTATAGATTTATGTCCAGTTGGCGCTTTGACTTCTAAACCTTTTAGATATCACGCCAGATCGTGGGAATTAACCCAAAGAGATTCTATTGCCCCTCATGATGGAGTAGGTAGTAATTTACACTTACACATAAGAAGGGATGAAGTCATGAGGGCAGTTCCAAAAGAAAATGATGAGTGCAATCAAACATGGATTTCAGATCGAGACAGATTTTCTTATAGTGGAATTAGTTCAGAAGATCGAATAAAAAGACCGCTTTTAAGAGAAAATGGTAGCTTGAGAGAAGCAGACTGGGATGAAGCGCTAGAAGTAGCCGCCAAAGCACTAAAAAGTACCCCTGCAACTCAATTAGGTACTCTAATTTCTCCAAATTCAACATTGGAGGAAATGTACTTAGCTAAAAAGTTAGTTAAAGGCCTAGGTAGTGAGAATATCGATTTTCGTCTACGACAGGTAGATTTTAGAGGAGACCCTGCGAACCCCAAGTTACCTTGGTTAGGTCAACGTTTTTCTGAAATAGCAAAAAATGATATGACATTCTTGATAGGGTCTTGGTTGCGAAAAGATCAACCTTTACTCAACCATAGGGTAAGACAATCTTACCAAGCTGGCGGAACGGTCATGGCGATCAATCCAATAGCTTACGATTTCAATTATGAATTAGATTTAGAGACTGTTTGCAGCCCGGCTGATATGGTCAGTCAACTAGCAGGAATTGCGCATGAATTAGGTATCAGTACAAACGGTTTACCAAAAATACTCACTCAGGAAAACGTTAATGCAGCAGAAAAATTAAAGAATTCCAAAAGGGGCAATATCATTTTGGGAACCGCTGCTTTAATGCACCCAGATTTTGCAGTATTACGAGAATTAGTATCAAAAATATCGAGTATCACGAACCTGACCTGGGGCACTGTAGGATTTGGAGCCAATGATACTGGCGCATGGATGGCAAATGTTTTTCCCGGTAAAGAGGGTTTAAATTCTCAGCAAATGCAAGAAGGCTCTTGCGAAGCTTTGCTTCTTTTAGGAGTGGAGCCAGAAGCTGATACAGCTGATCCGATGAAAACATTTAAAGCTTTAAGTGATTCTACTACTGTAGCGATAACTAGTTACATGACCCCATATTTAGAAAAAACAGCGGACGTAATATTACCGATGGGAACCTTCGCAGAAACCTCCGGTACATTCGTGAATCTTCAAGGCGATATCCAAAGTTTTCATGGAGCTGTTTCTCCCTTAGGAGATGCAAGACCTGGATGGAAAATTCTTAGGGTTCTTGGCAATTTAACAGATCTCGATGGCTTTGATTACCTAGATAGTGCAGAGGTATGTCAGGATGCTCTCAAAGATAACGACAAGCAAGTTCCAAACAATACTTTAGGCGAAACAGAGAAAATCGATATTTCCTGGGAACATACCGGCATAGCTAGAATCGGCGGTGTCCCAATGTATGCTTCTGATGCAATTGTTAGGCGGTCGCCCGCACTCCAAAGAACACCGGATACATGGTCAGATAACGCACGAATAAATGACCAAATGGCTGAAGGTTTAAGTGTTCAAGATGGAGATTCTGTGCGTATAACCCAAGGTGAAGGCGTAGCCAATGTAAAAATAAAAATAGATAATGGTGTACCCGATGACTGCGTTTGGTTACCGGCAGCAATTTCAACCTCTCGTAATTTAGGATGTAGTTTTGGTGAAGTGCGAGTGGAGAAAGGTTAAATGGATAGTCTAATATCCCTCTGGCAAAGTCTGCCGGTAGTTGTTCAAATTCTATTTAAGATAGTAGCAATAATGTTACCTCTCCTGCTTTTAGTTGCATACTATACATATGCTGAAAGAAAAGTTATTGGACATATGCAAGTTCGAATGGGACCAAACCGCGTGGGCTTTTTTGGTTTTAGGCTATTTGGATTGGGTCAACCCATAGCAGATGCGGTAAAGCTCATGTTTAAAGAGATTATTATTCCAACTGGCGCCAATAAACTTCTCTTTTTAATTGCTCCCATGTTATCAATAGCGCCTGCTCTTGCAGCTTGGGCTGTTTTTCCGTTTGATAGCGGTTTAGTTTTAGCTGACATTAATGCCGGTTTGTTGTATGTCCTGGCTTTGACCTCATTGGGTGTTTATGGGGTGATTATTGCTGGCTGGGCATCAAATTCAAAATATTCGCTTTTGGGAGCTCTACGTTCAGCGGCCCAAATAGTAGCATATGAGATAGCCATGGGCTTTGCTTTGGTAGGAGTTTTAGTTGCTAGTGGAAGCTTAAACCTGGGAGAAATTGTAGAGTCGCAAAGTGGCAGTTTATTACATTGGTTTTGGCTTCCTTTGCTGCCTTTATTTGTTATTTATTTTATTTCTGGTGTTGCCGAGACAAACAGGGCACCGTTTGATGTGGCAGAGGGTGAATCGGAAATTGTTGCCGGTTTTCACGTAGAGTATTCAGGAATGACCTTTGCTGTTTTTTTCTTAGCAGAATATGCAAATATGATTTTAATAGCAGCACTATCTGCTTTAATGTTTTTAGGCGGCTGGTTGTCGCCATTCCAAGGAACATTTTTAGAGCCTCTTTTTGAATGGATTCCAGGATTTTTTTGGCTCTTAATCAAGACGTTCTTTTTCATGTTTTTGTTCCTTTGGTTTCGTGCAACATTCCCCAGGTATAGATATGATCAAATTATGCGCTTAGGCTGGAAGGTGTTTATTCCTATCACAATCGTTTGGGTATTTGTTATTGGTTTAATGAGAGTGCTACATGTACCATGGTGGTTTGACTGAGGCCAAAATCAAGAATGTTTAAAATATTAAAAAATTATTTCAGGAGCTTGTTTCTTTATGAACTTCTTAAGGGGTTAAGTTTAACTGGCCGCTACATGGTGACCAAGCCATTTACCCTAGAATATCCGGAAGAAAAAGCACCCGTTTCTCCTAGGTTCAGGGGACTTCATGCGCTACGAAGATATCCAAATGGAGAGGAAAGATGTATTGCTTGCAAATTATGTGAAGCTGTCTGTCCAGCACTGGCTATCACTATAGAAGCTGAACCTCGTGATGATGGTTCTAGGAGGACTACTCGATATGACATCGATCTTTTCAAGTGTATTTTTTGTGGATTTTGCGAAGAGTCATGCCCGGTCGACTCTATCGTTGAAACTAGAATGTATGAATATTGTTTTTTTGAGCAAGGCGAACAAATAATGACAAAAGATAAATTACTTGCGATGGGCGATAGATACGAAAATCAATTAGCTGCAGATCGAGCAGCTCAGTCTTCGGTTCGATAAGAGAATTTAAATGAGCTTTGAGCAAATTCTATTTTATATGTTTTCTGGATTTTTAATTTTTTCTTCAGGAATGGTTATTACTAGAAATAATCCAGTGCATGCTGTTTTATTTCTTGTTTTGGCATTTTTCAATGCAGCAGGTTTATGGATGCTTGCAGAGGCAGAATTTTTAGCTATTGCACTTGTGTTAGTCTATGTCGGGGCCGTAATGGTCCTATTTTTATTCGTAGTAATGATGTTGGATATTAATCTTGCTGAGTTAAGAGCAGGATTGGTGAAGAATGCCCCTGCGGCCTTTCTAGTTTCTGCCATAATGGTAATTGAATTGATTTTTGTAGTAGGTCCCAATAGGTTTGGTTTAGATAAATATGAAGCCCCTGTAGCAAAGCCAGCGACTTATAATAATACCTCTGAATTGGGTTTATCATTATTTACGGAGCATGTTTATGCTGTAGAAATTGCCTCGGTAATACTTTTGGTGGGCATAATAGCAGCAATAAGTTTAACTTTAAGACAACGCCCGAAAACAAAATATCAAGATCCAAGTAGTCAGGTGACCGTGAAAGCTAAGGATCGATTAAAAATTATTAAAATGGATCCGGAGTAAAACATTTGATTGCCTTATCCGATTATTTAATTGTTGCAGCAATTCTTTTTTCATTAAGTGTCGCGGGCATCTTTTTAAATAGGAAAAATGTTTTACTTTTGCTTATGTGCATTGAACTTATGCTTTTGGCTGTCAATATTAACTTTATTGCGTTCTCTCATTTTTTGGGCGACATTCAAGGTCAGATATTTGTATTTTTTATACTTACTGTCGCTGCTGCTGAAGCAGCGATTGGTTTAGCAATATTGGTTGTATTATTTCGTACCAGAAAAACTATCAATGTCGCTGATTTGGATACACTGAAAGGCTAGGGCCACATTCTCAATGGAAAATATTCTTTTAGCTATTGTCCTCAGTCCTCTTTTTGGTTCGATTATTTCTGGTCTGTTTAGGAATAAATTGGGTCCAAAGGGAGCTCATTGGTGCACAATTATTGGCGTAGCGATTTCTTGTATTTTATCGATATATGTCCTATGGGAGCATACCTTCAATGGGGCTTCTGTTTACAATAAAACTGTTTACACCTGGATGATTGTCGATGGAATAAGCTTTGAAGTAGGCTTTCTTATCGATCGTCTAAGCGCAATGATGATGAGTGTTGTTACATTTGTTTCGCTTATGGTTCATATTTACACAGTAGGCTATATGAAGGGTGAGCAAGGTTACGAAAGATTTTTTAGCTACATCTCCTTATTTACATTTTCAATGCTCATGTTGGTAATGGCTAATAATTTTATGCAGCTTTTTTTTGGATGGGAGGCTGTTGGATTAGTCTCGTATTTATTGATTGGCTTTTATTTCAAGAAAGAGACAGCGATTTTTGCAAACATGAAAGCCTTCTTAGTAAATAGAGTAGGGGATTTTGGGTTTATCTTAGGTATAGCGGCAATTGGGATGTACCTAGGTACGATGGATTACTATGAAGCTTTTGAAAAGGCCCCCCAATATTCAAACGAAACAATAACCATATTCGGTAATGCAGAATGGTCCTTAATGACAGTAATCTGTATTCTTTTATTTATAGGAGCAATGGGAAAGTCTGCACAAGTACCTCTTCATGTTTGGTTACCTGACTCAATGGAAGGACCAACACCAATATCGGCCCTTATACATGCCGCCACAATGGTTACAGCGGGTATCTTTATGGTTGCAAGAATGTCTCCAATATTCGAGCTATCAGAGACAGCACTGACATTTATTTTAGTCATCGGGGCAACGACTGGATTTTTCATGGGCTTAATTGGAATAATTCAAAATGATATTAAGCGCGTGGTTGCATATTCTACGTTAAGTCAGCTCGGATATATGATTGCTGCCTTGGGAGTATCTGCATATGCTGCTGGATTATTCCATCTAATGACACATGCCTTTTTTAAGGCCCTGCTTTTTTTAGGTGCAGGATCTGTCATCATGGGTATGCACCACGATCAGGATATAAGAAACATGGGCGGAATAAAGAGATTTATGCCCGTCACACATTGGACAGCCTTACTCGGTTCCCTTGCGCTTATTGGATTCCCGGGATTTTCTGGTTTCTTTTCCAAAGATGCAATTATCGAAGCGGTCCACTTCTCTGAAATTACAGGCTCGACCTATGCATATATTTTACTTGTATGCGGTGTATTCGTAACTGCGCTTTATAGCTTTCGAATGTATTTTTTAGTTTTCCATGGTGAGGGGCCAAGAGATAAACATGCGGAATCTCATCTACATGAATCGCCTTGGGTTGTTACTTTTCCTCTTGTTCTTTTAGCGATTCCATCAGTTTTTATTGGCTATTTTACTGTCGAGCATATGGTCTTCGGTAGCTTCTTTGATGGGATTTTGTATGTCGATCCATCACATAATTCAATTTCTAAGATAAGTTTTGATGGTGCCTTTGGATTTATGATTCATTCATTATTTACCTTGCCCCTTTATTTAGCATTAAGCGGAGTTTTTTTATCTTGGTTTATTTTCATGAAAAAACCAGAAATTGCCAAATGGGCTAGACTTCGGTTTAGTGCCTTATATAAGATTCTTGACAGAAAATATGGCTTTGATGATTTAAATCAAATAATTTTTGCTAGCGGATCTAAATTGATTGGTAGCTTTCTATGGAAATTTGGTGATAAAACAGTAATTGATGGAATTGCTGTTGATGGTTCAGCCCGTTCTATTGGTTGGTTTGCCTCAGTGATACGATATATACAAACCGGTTTTCTATACCATTATGCATTTGCAATTATTATTGGATTATTAGCCTTACTTACGTGGTTCGTGATTCGATAGAAAATTAGGATAATAAGAAGAAAAATGACACTAGAATGGCCCATACTAAGCGCCATTATATGGCTACCAATAATTGGCGGTTTCCTTGTACTTTTTATAGGCGACAAGGCGGCTAACGCATCTCGTTGGGTCGCATTATCAGTGGCAATAATTACCTTTTTGTTGAGCACTCCTCTCTATTTTAATTTTGATGTGACAACAAAAAATATGCAGTTTTTAGAATTAGTGCCCTGGATACCGGCATTTGATGTTTTTTATTATCTTGGAGTTGATGGCATCTCAATGCCATTAATTATTCTTACAACTTTTATTTCTATACTTGTAATCATCGCTGGTTGGGAGGTAATTCAATATCGACCCTCTCAATATATGGCAGCATTTCTAATTATGGAAGGTGTAATGGTGGGTGTCTTTTGCGCTTTAGACGCGATGCTCTATTACGTATTCTGGGAAGCTATGCTTATTCCTATGTTTATCATAATAGGAATATGGGGTGGTCCCAGACGAGTATATGCAACCATTAAATTCTTTCTATATACTTTTCTTGGTTCGGTTTTCATGTTAGTTGCCCTTATTTACATGTATTTCAAATCAGGATCGATGGAGATTTTGGGCTTCCATGAATTAAGATTAAGCCTGAATGAACAAATTCTAATTTTTATAGCCTTTCTTCTTGCTTTTGCGGTTAAGGTACCTATGTGGCCGGTCCATACTTGGCTTCCAGATGCACATGTTGAGGCACCCACCGGAGGATCAGTAATACTAGCAGCAATTATGTTAAAAATAGGAGGATATGGTTTTTTGAGATTTAGTCTTCCAATTGCTCCAGATGCTAGTCATACACTAGATTGGATGATGATTACGATGTCCCTAATTGCTGTTGTATATATAGGTTTTGTTGCCTTAGTTCAGAGCGATATGAAAAAACTTATAGCCTATTCATCCATTGCGCACATGGGATTTGTAACACTTGGTTTTTTTATAGTCTTTATGATTTTTGCAAATCCTGCAGTAAACACAGGGGCAGAGCTTGGTATACAAGGTGGGATGGTTCAAATGGTATCTCATGGTTTTATTTCTGCAGCGATGTTTTTATGTGTAGGTGTTTTGTATGACAGACTTCATAGCAGAGAGATTACGGATTATGGTGGTGTGGTAAATGTAATGCCATGGTTTGCAGCTTTTATGGTTTTTTTCTCCATGTCGAATGCTGGGCTGCCCGGCACCTCCGGGTTTGTAGGTGAATTTATGGTAATTTTAGCTGCCTTTAGAGCAGACTTTTGGTTCGCTTTTTTAGCTGCAACAACATTAATTATCGGGGCCGCTTACACATTATGGATGGTAAAGCGCGTAGTTTTTGGTGATATTAAGTCAGAAAAAGTCGCTAAATTACAAGATATAAACATTAGGGAGGGGTTGGTGCTTTCATCTTTAGCTATTGCGGTTTTAGCACTAGGAGTCTGGCCTGCTCCTCTAATTGAAGTTATGGATGCCTCCGTCGCTAATTTAGTAAAACACATTAGCATCAGCAAGCTATAAGAACAGAAATCGGAACTTTTATGCGTTATGACCTAATTACATTGATGCCCATAATGCCAGAAATATTTATTTTATGTGCAACTTGCGTTGTTTTAACAATAGATTTATTTCTAAAGCAAAAAGATTTTTTAATAACTTACTATTTAAGTCTATTAACAGTAGCTGGAACGGTAGTAGTTATTCTTTTGTCCAATAGTCCTGAAACAAAAGTAATCTTTGATGGAAGTTTTATAAGAGATCCTATGTCAGATTTGTTAAAGACTTCTCTTCTTATTGCAATCGGACTAGTAATGATCTACGCGAAAGATTATTTAGTAAAACAAAATATTTTTAGAGGTGAATATTATACTCTAGCTTTATTTGGTTCTTTAGGAATGATGATAATGTCATCTGCGTATAGCTTTCTTACGGTGTATTTAGGACTTGAGCTTCTGGCGCTAAGTATGTATGCGCTTGTAGCTTTCGATAGAGATTCGAAACAAGGATCAGAAGCAGCCATGAAGTATTTTGTTTTGGGAGCAATTGCTTCAGGAATGCTTCTTTATGGAATATCCATGCTTTATGGCGTGACAGGTGAATTGTCATTTCCGGAAGTATCTCGTTCAATCAGTGATCAAGATCAAAATGATATGGTCTTAATTTTTGGCCTTGTTTTTATCGTAATTGGCATCGCTTTTAAATTTGGAGCGGTTCCTTTTCACATGTGGGTGCCAGATGTATACCATGGAGCACCAACCGCAGTAACATTACTATTAGGTAGTGCACCTAAAATAGCTGCTTTTGCTCTTGCTATAAGGCTTCTAGTTGACGGTATGCAGGGGCTATCAATACATTGGCAGGATATGTTAATTATACTTACCTTTCTTTCACTTGCCATCGGCAATGTGGTTGCTATAGCTCAAGATAACCTAAAACGTATGTTGGCATATTCAACAATATCGCATGTTGGATTTATATTTCTTGGTATAGCCGCTGCTAGTGATAAAGGATATAGCGCAGCTTTATTTTATACGATTGTTTATGCAATAACTGCTGCTGGCGGCTTTGGTGTACTAACTATGCTATCAAGACAGGGATTTAATGCTGAGACCTTGAAGGACCTCAGTGGTTTAAATGATAGAAGTCCATGGATGGCAGCCATGATGGGATTGATTTTATTCTCAATGGCAGGTGTGCCACCAACAGTGGGATTTTTCTCTAAATTATTTGTTCTTGAGTCTATTGTAAGTGTCGACATGGTATGGCTTGCAGCAAGTGCAGTTTTTTTCTCAATAATTGGGGCGTATTATTATCTTAGAGCCATAAAAATGATGTATTTTGATAAACCCACCGATAATTCATCATTTGAAATTTCGATGGATAGCAATATAGCCCTTTCTATAAATGGCTTGTCGCTTTTGGGATTTGGCTTGTTTCCAGCAGTTTTATTTAATTTATGCCGCGCGGCCTTCGGGATATGACGAGGACAGCTTTCATCGCCCGACTTGATTAGAATTAGCTGGATCTGTACGATCCGATATCTCAGATGCGGGGTGGAGCAGTCTGGCAGCTCGTCGGGCTCATAACCCGAAGGTCGTAGGTTCAAATCCTGCCCCCGCTACCAAATGACCAGTATTAGGCTGCCTCGGCAGCCTTTTCTTTTGTTGTCCTAATATTTTTTAAAAAGCCTATTTTATTGACCTAGATAAAAAATCCTTCTAAAATTTGTCTTAGGATAATGAATGGCCGCTGTCATTCAGCAACGTACGAAAAGGTTTATTATTTTCTGCGTCTGTGTTTTTGCCCCTTACAGGGGTTTTTTTATTACAAGTGATAGCAATTTTGCTATTACGTAATTAGGAAATGGGCTTAGAGCCCTTTTTTTGTGTTTGGGTGTAATGCAAAAGGTTTCGAAAGACATTGAAGTAGTGATAAAAAAAGTCATTGACTCATTTGGGTATGACCTATGGGGGGTTGAATTTTTTTTAAATAATAAATCTGGACCACTTCTCAGAATTTATATAGAAGTTGAAGGGGGGGTTGATATATCGCATTGTGAAAAAGTAAGTCGACAATTAAGTGCGGTTTTAGATGTAGAAAAAGTTATTAAAGGGGAATATACATTGGAGGTTTCTTCACCAGGCTTGGATCGCCCACTTTTTACGGAAAATCAATTAAAAAAATATATAGATAAAGAGGTTCAGGTAAAGCTTATTAAGAGCCAACTAAACAGAAGAAATTTTTGCGGTATTATTAAAGATATTGAAGACGGTAATTTAGAAATAATGGTTGATGGTAAAACAAAGAATCTGGCTATAGATAATATTGAAAAAGCTAAGCTAGTGCCGGATTTTCAGATGGAAAACAAAACATGAATAAAGAGATCTTACTGGTAGTCGATGCTGTTTCAAATGAAAAAGGCGTTGAAAAGGAAATAATTTTTCAGGCGATAGAAGCTGCTTTGGCATCCGCTACTCGTAAAAAAAATGGCGGAGATATTGATGTAAGAGTGCAGATTGACCGCAGTACTGGCGATTACGAAACTTTCAGAAGATGGGTGGTCATCGATGACTCAGAAACTCAGGTGCTTGAGAATCCAACGTCAGAGATTACCTTATCTGCAGCACGAGAAGAGCAACCTGAAATTGAGATAGGTGATTTCATAGAAGATGATATAGATTCAATTGAATTTGGACGAATCGCAGCACAAACAGCAAAGCAAGTAATAGTGCAGAAAGTTCGAGAAGCAGAAAGAGCAAAAGTTGTTGAAGCTTTTCACGATCAAGTTGGACAGCTTATTACTGGAACCGTAAAGCGGGCTGAGCGAGGAACAATTATCCTAGATCTAGGAAATCATGCAGAAGCCCTAGTTCCAAAAAGTGAGGTCATTCCTAAAGAGCCAGTTAGAATTGGGGATCGTATGAGAGGTTTTTTATACGAAGTTCGATCGGAAGTCAGAGGTCCGCAGCTTTTTGTATCAAGAACAGCTCCTGAGTTGCTTATTGAGCTTTTTAAGTTAGAGGTACCCGAGGTCGGTGAGGGAACTATCGAAATAATTGGAGCTGCGAGAGACCCTGGTTTGCGAGCAAAGATAGCTGTTAAGGCAAAAGATCCACGAATAGACCCTGTTGGTGCGTGCGTTGGCATGCGCGGATCTCGAGTGCAGGCAGTGTCAAATGAACTCGGCGGAGAAAGAGTTGATATTATTTTATGGAATGACAATGCTGCACAATTTGTAATTAATGCAATGTCCCCCGCAGATGTTACATCTATTGTTGTAGATGAAGATAATCACAGTATGGATATTGCAGTAAAAGATGAAAATTTATCTCAAGCCATTGGTCGAGGCGGTCAGAATGTGCGACTGGCAAGCCAATTGACCAACTGGGAATTAAATGTAATGAGCGAGGAACAAGCTCAAGAGAAAAATGACGCAGAAGCACAAATTTATATAAAAAAGTTTATGGAAGAGTTGGATGTTGATAATGAAGTTGCTGCAATCTTGGTGCAAGAGGGATTCACTACAGTAGATGAAGTGGCCTATGTAGAGGTCTCAGAGATGTTGGCGATAGAGGAATTTGATGAGAACATTGTGGAAGAATTACGCAATCGCGCCAACGATGCAATCCTTACAAAAGCAATCGCAAAAGAAGAGGTTTTAGGCGATGCGGAACCAGCAGATGATCTTTTAAAAATGAAGGGTATGAGTGATCAGTTAGCCCATCAAATGGCAGCTAGAGGAATTGTTACTATGGAAAATCTTGCTGATTGTTCGATTGATGAATTATTGGGCATTAATGACATGGATGAACAAAAAGCTGGCGAACTAATTATGGAGGCTCGCGCTCCATGGTTTGCTCAAGAGGAAGGATAAGGGGAACTTAATAGATGAGTGAAGTAACTGTAAGTCAGCTTGCCTCAGATGTCGGGATACCGATAGACCGCTTGCTAAAACAACTAAATGATGCAGGGCTTAAGAAGCAAACAGCAGAAGATATAATCACTGAACAAGAAAAAGTAGAGCTTTTAAATCATTTACGCAGAAGCCATGGTAAGACTGAGAAGGAAGTTGGCGAAAGTAGTCCCAAGAAAGTAACTCTAAAACGTCGCACTACTAGTGAACTTAGGGTTCCCTCCTCTGGTGGCGGCAGAACTGCACCAAGAGGCAATACCGCTCGAACAGGAAAAACGGTGAGTGTTGAAGTTCGTCGTAAACGCACTATTGTAAAAAAAGATTTAAATTCTGTCTCAGATAGTAAAAAAGAAGCATTAGAGGAACTACAAGCTGCAAAAAATGCCTTAGCAGACCAGCAGGCCCAAAAAGATGCTTCTGCAGCTCATGAAGAGGCACGATTAAAAGCTATTGAGGAAATGAGACTCCAAGAGGAGAAGGGACAAGAGAGTTCAGAAAACTCTGATGAGGTGAAGGCTAAAATTGCCACAGATAAGGAAAAATTGAGTAAGGTGCCTGAAAAGAAGGAGAAAATTTCAGGCTCTGAAAAAAAACAAGGAAAAGAAAAAGAAAAAGTAAAAAGACCTAAGCGGATGAGGGCTGCCCCCAGCGAGGCAAAAAATGATGATGATGATCGTGATAGATCCAGGAAAGGTGCAGGCCGTAGACGCGAATTACATGTCGCTGATGAAAAAAGAGGAAAAAGGAACAAGGGTAGCAAAAAACCTAGAGAAGTAACTCAGGATGCACAGCATGGCTTTCAAAAGCCAATAGAACCAAAAAAATTAACTGTTGAAGTTCCCGAAACTATAACTGTTGCTGATTTAGCACAGAGTATGGCTGTAAAAGCAGCAGAGGTAATTAAAGTGCTCATGGGAATGGGTATGTTAGTTACAATAAATCAGGTTCTTGATCAAGAAACGGCAATGCTTTTAGTTGAGGAAATGGGTCATGATGCTATTGTGGGAAAAGCTGACGATGCAGAGGAAGTAATTTTATCGGCAGTTGATGAGGAATTAGAATCTGGTGAGAGGGTACCTCGAGCTCCTGTTGTTACAATCATGGGACACGTTGACCATGGTAAAACTTCCCTACTAGATTACATTCGAAAAAGCAGAGTAGCTGCTGGTGAAGCCGGGGGCATAACTCAACATATTGGTGCCTATCATGTCCAAACAGAGAGAGGAATAATTACCTTTCTTGATACTCCCGGACATGCAGCTTTCTCTGCTATGAGAGCAAGGGGGGCAAAGGCTACAGATATCATCATATTGACAGTTGCAGCAGATGATGGCGTTATGCCTCAAACAAAAGAAGCAATTCAACATGCTCGAGCCTCAGGAGTTCCTCTTATAATAGCAATTAATAAAATAGACAAAGAAGATGCTGCACCTGAGCGAGTGACTCAAGAGCTAGTTTCTGAAGAAGTAATTCCTGAGGAATATGGAGGAGATACACAATTTCTAAAGGTATCAGCACATACCGGAGAAGGGGTAGATGAATTATTAGAAGCCATATCACTTCAAGCAGAAGTCTTAGAATTAAATGTCGTTGCAAATGGTCCTGCTAAAGGAATTATTGTTGAATCGAGCTTAGACAAAGGACGCGGCCCAGTGGCCACTGTTTTAGTAAACTCTGGCACATTAAAAATGGGAGATCCAATTGTGTCTGGCAGTGAGTTTGGGAGAGTGAGGGCGATGTTTGATGAAAATGGTCGCCAAGCGAAAGAGGCTGGTCCCTCTATTCCAGTAGAGGTGCTAGGTTTATCTGGTGCTCCTCATGCAGGCGACGATTTAGTTGTTGTAGCAGATGAAAAAAAGGCGAGAGAAGTGGCTGAACTAAGACGTGATCGTTTGAGAGAGGGCCGTATTGCGGAACAGAAGGCCGCAAAATTAGATCAGATGTTCTCCAGAATGGCCGAAGGAGATGTTTCGTATGTAAATTTAATCATAAAGGCAGATGTTCAAGGTTCTGTCGAAGCGTTAAATGAGTCATTAATGAAAATTCAAACTGATGAAGCAAAAGTCAAAATCATTGCGGCTGGAGTTGGGGGAATAAATGAATCAGATGCTAATTTAGCAATGACCTCTAATGCAGCATTAATAGGCTTTAATGTAAGAGCCGATGCGTCTGCAAGGAAAGTTATTGAAGAAAACTCGATTGACTTAAGATATTACAGCATTATTTATGAAGTAATCGATGATATAAGGAAAGCAATTTCAGGATTATTGTCGCCAGATGTAAAAGAAGAAATCATTGGTTTAGCGGAGGTCAGGGAAGTTTTTCGATCGTCAAAACTGGGAGCCATTGCTGGATGTATGGTCATTGAGGGTACTGTAAAACGTTCAGCGCCTATACGAGTACTTCGTGACAATGTTGTTATTTATGAGGGAGAGCTTGAGTCTTTACGACGTCATAAGGATGATGTGAATGATGTTAAGTCTGGCACTGAATGTGGGATTGGAGTAAAGAACTATAATGATGTAAAGGAGGGTGATCAGATCGAGGTATTTGAGAGAACAGAGATTGCCCGTGAAATATAGCATCAATCAAATATTTATAAAAAAAACTAACAATGCGTGAATTTGGCCGAGAAGAAAGAGTTGGATCAGAAATACATAAAGCATTAGCTTCATTATTGTTCGATGAGATCCGAGATCCCCGTTTAAATAATATTACAATACTAGAAGTAAGGGTGGTGAGAGATCTTTCCTATGCTCGAATTTTTTATACGCTCACGGATAAAAATCTAATTCCAAATGTCGAGCAGGCGCTAAAAAAAGCATCAACCTTCCTTCGGAAAAGGCTTGGTGAAATGATTAAGCTCAGAAACATTCCAAATTTAAATTTCGAATATGATTATTCAATGGAAAGAGGTGCAAAATTGTCGTCATTAATTGATAAAGCAATTAATTCAGAAAATATGAATGATGCTAAAGAAAATAACAAACAAAAGCATAAGGAATAATTTATGACGATAACTATTGAAAGTAAAAATAGAGAAATTAATGGAGTGTTTTTGCTTGATAAGCCAGTCGGCTATAGCTCTAATAATGCTTTGCAAAAGGTAAAAAAAATATTTAAAGCAAAGAAAGCTGGACATACAGGCAGCTTAGATCCCCTTGCTAGCGGCATGCTTCCAATTTGTTTTGGAGCAGCCACAAAACTCTCAGCTTTCTTATTAGATGCTGATAAAGAATATCTAGTAAAAATTAAACTAGGGGAGATTACAGAAACTGGGGATTCTGAAGGAAAGATTACAGAAAAAAGATCTATTGCTGGAATAGATAAAGAGATAATTTTGGCTGCTTTAAAAAAGTTCGAGGGAAAAATTTCACAAATCCCACCCATGTTTTCTGCTTTAAAGCACAAAGGTGAAAGGCTATATAAGCTCGCGAGGAAGGGGATTGTTGTAGAGCGAAAGCCGAGAATCGTTTTTATAAATAAATTGAAATTAGAGAATTTCTCGAAAAATAGTTTTGAATTAAGCATTTCTTGCTCTAAGGGCACTTATATAAGGACATTAGCCGAAGATATAGGAGAGGAGCTCGGATGTGGCGCACACGTAGAGAGGTTGAGGAGAGAGAGAGTTGGTCCATATCAAAACATTAAGATGATTTCATTTGAGAATTTAATAAATACCTCAAAAGAAGGCCTTGAAGCTTTAGACAGGCTCTTATTGCCTATAGATTCAGCATTGAGCAGTTGGCCCGCCATCTCTTTGAATACAGATTCAGCTTATTATTTGAAAACTGGCCAAGCTGTTATTGTCCCAAAAGCCCCGACTGAGGGCTGGGTAAGGCTTTATGAAAAAACAGATAAATTCATTGGTGTTGGAAGAGTGGAAGATGATGGAAAAATCGCACCAAAACGACTAATGATGAATCATTGAGTTTCTTAATAAGTTTTGTATTAGGCAGTTGACCTAAGTCGGAATAAAAAAAAAATTTAATTTGCTGACTTTCAGCCCTTTTTCCGGCAGAATAACATGGTTGATGATTATAAGTTGGTAAAAAGCCAGAGCCTCCTGAACTCATTGTCGGGACTTGTAACAGTACAGCTCAGTTTATGGCTAAAAGTTTGGAGGAATATCATGTCAATGAGTGCAAAAGATAAGGCGGCGATAATCGCTGAGTATGGTAAAGGGCCGGGTGATACTGGCTCTACCGAAGTACAAATCGCGTTACTGTCTAGCCGTATTGCAGACTTAACTCCTCATTTTCAAGAACACAACAAAGACCATCATTCCCGCCAAGGTTTGGTTCGCTTAGTGAATCAAAGACGTAAATTATTAGATTATTTAAAGTCAAAAGATGTGGAAGCATATCGTAATCTAATAAAGAAACTTGGACTTAGAAGATAAATTATACCTGCATTAACTTAAGGTTGAGGATTGTCCCGTGAACCCTACTAAAAAAGAATTCCATTATGGTGATAACAAAATTACCATAGAAACTGGTGAAATTGCACGTCAGGCAGATGCTGCTGTAATGATTGATATGGATGGCACTGTGGTGCAATGTACTGTGGTAGCAGAAAAAGGAGAAGGTCAAGAGAGAGACTTTTTCCCAATGACAGTAGATTACCAAGAAAGAACATACTCAGCGGGAATAATACCTGGAGGATTTTTTCGAAGAGAAGGCCGACCATCGGAAAAAGAAATTTTAACTGCTAGGTTAATAGACCGTCCTGTTCGTCCCCTTTTTCCAAATAATTTTACAAAAGAGGTACAAATAATTTGTACGGTAATGTCTCTCAATCCAATGATTGACCCTGAAATACCGTCTTTACTTGGAGTCTCAGCTGCATTAGCAATATCTGGTTTACCATTTGAGGGACCTATTGGCGCCGCCAGAGTCGGATATAAAGATGGAAGTTATTTATTAAATCAATCAGAAACGGGCCTCTGCGAATCTTCTGATTTAGATCTAGTTGTATCTGGAACCAAGAGCGCAGTATTGATGGTTGAATCTGAAGCAAGGGAACTTTCTGAAGAAGTAATGTTGGGAGCAGTATTGTTTGGTCATGAGCAAATGCAGGTAGCCATCAATGCTATAGAAGAGCTAGCAAAGGAGGTTGGAAAGCCAATCCAAGAAGTTAAAGAGAATTCTATTGATGAGAAACTTGTAGCTCTAGTAGAGGATGCATGTGGAGAAAAGATAAAAAAAGCATATCAAATTGCAGATAAATTGGATCGCTATGCTGCTATGGACTCAGCTAAATCAGAAACAATTCAATTATTATGTGAGAAGGACGACTCGGAGTATACAAATGTTGATGTTGAAAACGAAATAAGTAGAATAAAAAAATCTACCGTAAGAAGTAGAATATTGAGTGGAGAGCCAAGAATTGATGGACGCGACACGAAAACAGTCAGACCCATAAATGTTAGGACGGGGATATTACCACGGACTCATGGCTCGGCGCTTTTCACTAGGGGCGAGACTCAGGCCCTTGTTGTTACAACGCTTGGAACAGAAAGAGACTCCCAAATAGTTGATGCTTTAAGCGGATCGTTTAAAGATCCTTTTATGCTTCACTATAACTTCCCTCCTTTTTGTGTTGGTGAGATGGGTAGAGTTGGTAGCCCTAAAAGGCGAGAGATAGGCCATGGTAGATTAGCAAAACGAGGTGTTCTCTCCTGCATGCCAAGCCTCGCAGATTTTCCATATTCCATAAGAGTTGTGTCTGAAATAACCGAATCAAATGGTTCATCCTCTATGGCTTCAGTATGTGGAACCTCATTATCTCTTATGGATGCTGGTGTTCCCTTAAAAGCACCTGTTGCTGGTGTAGCAATGGGATTAATAAAAGAGGGTGATGATTTTGCAGTTTTAACAGATATTTTGGGAGATGAGGACCATTTGGGGGATATGGATTTTAAAGTTGCCGGTACAAAGGATGGCATAAATGCTCTCCAGATGGATATTAAGATAAATGGCATCACAAAAGAGATTATGGAAATTGCTCTTAATCAAGCAAAGACAGGCAGAATGGATATTTTGGAAGAGATGGGCAAAGCAATTAGCAGTCCTCGTGAAGAGATGTCAGAGCATGCTCCGCGGATTGCAACCTTTAAAATAAATCCCGATAAGATAAGGGATGTTATAGGTAAAGGTGGTGCGACAATTAGAGGTATAACTGAGGAAACGGGGGCTACGGTTGATATCACCGATGATGGCACCGTGAAAATCTTTTCAGTGGATAAGGTTGCGGGTGACGAAGCTAGAAAACGCGTTGAGTTGATAATAGCTGATGTAGAAGTAGGAGCAATATATGAAGGGAAAGTAGCCCGGCTTATGGACTTTGGTGCTTTTGTTAATATTTTACCTGGAAAAGATGGTCTTGTTCATATTTCCCAGATTTGTGAAGAAAGGGTTGAGAAAGTAAGTGATAAATTGGCTGAAGGAGATGTTGTAAAAGTCAAAGTATTAGAAATTGATAAGCAAGGTAGAATTCGACTCAGCATGAAAGCCGTTGAAGAGGGATAATTATCACTATTTTAAATTATTCCATATTGTGCATTTTTAATGGATATCCTCTATCTCTGTAATAGCGATACTTCTCGCGGTTGTTTTCTTTTGAAGTTTCATCATTATCAACACATTCTGCTAAATGTTGAAATCTAGAGAAAACCTCGGGTGATTTATCCTCAAGGTTGATTATGAAATCAGCTTCTTCCGGGTACAAACCTGCATCCCCAATGATTATCGGTGTGCTTCCGATATCACACTCATCTCCTTTTCCATGTGGAATAAAACTCTCGGCTTTAAAGGTCCAAAGTAAGTTATCTACAAGGTCAGCAGTATCTTTTGAATGAGTGTGTATTATGATCCGATGCCCTTCGTTGTAAGCTTTCTCAGCAATAATACAAGCTAATTTTAATTTATTTAGATTGGTGCCATCTTTTAAAACATAAAAGTCGATTTTTGTCATCGTATCAAATCATATTTATATAAAATTTTAAAAAGATCACTTTATCTGTTTACAGCGTTTCATCAAGAATTGCATCAATAGAAGTACCGGTCTTCCAGTGGCTCCTTTTGCCCCTCCAGATTTCCAAGCCGTGCCTGCTATATCTAAATGAGCCCATTTAAAATTTTCCGCAAATCTTGATAAAAAGCAAGCTGCAGTTATCGTACCTGCAAACCTGCCGCCAATATTTGCCATATCCGCAAAATTAGAATCTAGTTGACTCTGATATTCTTCCCAAATTGGCAAACGCCAGGTTCTGTCATTAGATTTTTTTCCTGCCTCTTCGATTTCCATAGCTAAGCTGTCGTCATTAGACATTAATCCGCTTGCTTGATGCCCCAAAGCTACTATACAAGCCCCCGTCAAAGTTGCTAAATCTATTACAACAGCAGGTTTATATCTTTCTGCATAAGTAAGAGCATCGCAAAGCACCAAACGACCTTCAGCATCGGTATTTAAGATCTCAATGGTTTGCCCGGACATTGACGTGATTACATCACCCGGTTTTGTTGCATTTCCATCAGGTAGATTTTCAGAGGCAGGTACAATCCCTGTTATGTTTATTGGTAGTTTCATCTTTATACATGATTGAATAACTCCAAAGACGCTAGCTGCTCCACACATATCATATTTCATCTCATCCATACTGCCAGCTGGTTTTATTGAAATTCCACCTGCATCGAATGTGATGCCTTTTCCAATTATTACTATTGGCTTTGATTTTGGCTTGCCGCCCTTATACTCGAGAGTGATAAATTTAGCTTCTTCTCTGCTTCCCTGTGACACTGAGAGAAGCGCGCCCATTTTTAGCTTTTCCATTTGATTCTCATTTAATATTCTTACTTTCAAAATCTTGTTATTTTTTCCAAGAGATTGAGCTTTTTTTGCTAAATAAGTTGGGGTACAAATATTTCCAGGAAGATTAGATAGGTCTTTTGTTAGTTTTATGCCTAAGCCAATTGCTTCACCATGAAAAATTCCTTTTTGGCTTTTATTTAATTCTGTCTTTTTACTCACTATAAAGTCTATACTATTAACCCCAGTATTTTTTTCATTTGAAGCTTTTTTTGGTTCCTCATATTGATAAGTGATATCCGATATTTTAATTACGGCCTCTTTTGCTAAGGTGTATAAATCATCAGTAAGTGGTAAACAAATACTTAATTTATTACATGATGTTTTTTGCATCGTATTAATTAAATTTTCAATTGACTTTGAAAAATTTATAGGATCTAAATCTTTCTTTTTTCCGAGTCCAACTAGTAGAACCCTTTTTGCAGTTATTCCATCTAAATCATATATCAATTGACTGGTACCAGGCTCACAGCTCAAGTCTTCTGTCTTTAAAATCTTACGAAGTGCCCCGTTAGAAGCAACATCTAATTTCTTGAAAGAGTGATCTTGTTGTTTGCTAGAATAGACACCAACGACGAGGCAGGGTGTCTCAAGGGTTAATAGATCAGATATTTTACTTTTATAAATCATTTATTACCTCAGAGTTTTATTTAGGCTATTATGTCCAAACTAGATCTCCGGCACAAATTCTTGCCTGTTCTTATTTTCTTATTATAGTGACTACGCTAGCATGTTAATACTGATTTTAACCATTTAAAACGAGAACAGAAATTTATGAGCATAATAGATCGCTTATTGTTTCGCGAAGTGTTCAAGACATTATTAGTCATCTTATTAGTGTTAATAACAGTAATGTTGACTAGTCAATTGGTAAAAATGCTCGGAAAAGCTGCTGATGGCAGTATAAATCCAAACGTTCTTGCTACTTTAGTTTTCTTACAAACTGTCAAAGTAATCGGAGTTTTACTACCCCCGGCTTTCTTTTTTTCGCTTCTATGGGTTTTAGGGTCTATGTATCGAGATAGTGAGATGATATCTCTATCTGCAGGAGGGATAAGTACTTTTCGCATTTATAAATCGATTATGTTGATCTGCATTCCGATTTTATTAATTGTATCAATACTGATGTTGCAAGCTAGACCCTGGGCTTATGGATATATTGATCATATAAAGCAAGAGCAAAAAGATTCTACTGATATTTCAGGGGTGCGAGCTGGACATTTTAATGAATTCCAAAGGGGTGGGTTGGTAATCTACTCAGAGGCAGGGAATGATGTAGATGCTCCGCTCAGTCAGGTTTTTGTTCAAGATCGACAACAAGGGAAATTAGGCATCGTTTTTTCAGGCCAGGCTTTTCAATCAATTGATAAAAAAACGGGGGAGCGCTTCATCGTATTAAAGAATGGCATGAGATATGTAGGAACACCAGGAAATGTTGATTTTACGATTATAGAATTCAAGGAATATGGTATTCGAATGCCTTCAGTTGATTTAGGAAATTTATCTTTACCAATCTCTGCCCAATCAAATTTAGTTCTTTGGTTATCTGATGATCTTCGTTCTAATGCTGAGCTGCAGTCAAGGATAGCTACAATATTTAGTGTACTGGTCTTTGCGATACTAGCTTTGCCCTTAGCTAGATCACAACCAAGGAAAGATATTTTTGGAAGAGTTATGATGGCTGTACTCATATATTTTATTTTTCTCAATATGCAACGAATTGCCGAGCGTTGGTTGGAGGTAGGCTCAGCGCCAGAATGGCTTGGTTTATGGTGGGTATCTTTAGCGATGCTTGGAATTGCTGGATTAATTATTTTATTCGATTCACATTGGCTAGCGGCCAAAGTGAGAAATTATCGATATGGGCAATTATCTGAATGAATATCTTAGAAAAATATATTGGGATAGTCGTGGCAAAATCAACTGCCGTCACATTAATTGCACTTGTTATCTTACTCGTATTTTTTAATTTTGTAGATGAATTGGATGAGGTGGGGCGCGGTGAGTATCAGATAGCTGATGCATTTATTGTGGCTGCTTTGACTGTTCCAAGATATTTATTTGAATTATTCCCAGTTGCAGCCTTATTAGGAGCATTAATCGGATTGGGATCACTAGCATCGAATAGTGAAATACTGGCAATGAGAATTTCTGGCTATACATTGAAGCAAATATTAAAAGCTATAACGAAATCAGGAATTTACATGTCATTGATAATTATAGCCTTTGGTGAATTAATTGCACCACCTAGTGAAAAATTTGCCCAACAAATGAAATCTGAAAAGATAGCAGGGCAAGTTGTGCTTAAGTCTTTGTATGGATTTTGGGCTAGAGATGGGCAGGCATTCATAAATATAAGAAAAATCAATACTAGCACGCAATTAGAAGATATTTACATTTATGAGTTTGACGAGAAGAATAAATTACGTCTTTCAACGTATGCAAAAAAAGCAGAGTATAAAAATGAAAAATGGTCTCTAATTGAAATTGCTCAATCAAATATATTTGGAGAAAAAATCGTGACAAGGAAATTAGAGAGAGCTAATTGGAAATCTATTTTAGATCCCGGCCTATTGAGCGTTGTAGTAGTAAGGCCCACTATGCTTCCCATTTGGGGTTTAAGTCAATATATAGACTTCATGTCACAAAATGGTCAATCTACTGTTGAATACAAAGTTGCCTTATGGTTAAAAATAGCCAATCCTCTTGCTGCTCTTGCTATGTTTATTTTAGCAATTCCATTTGCTCTAAAAAACAAGAGAGGCTCAAGTGTTGGAAAAAATATTTTTATAGGGACCATTGTAGGCATTGGTTTTTTTATGCTTACAAGAGCGATGTCTTATACTGCAGTTGTCTATAATTTAAATCCAGGCGTATCTGCTATATTACCAACTTTTTTTATTTTTGCAGTGGCTTTCTTTCTGTTAAAAAAAGCTTAGTATTTTATTTTTTTCGTTTTGTCGTTACCACTAAAATGGTTTTTGATAAATAGTCATGCCAGCTTCTATTATTTTTATCTACAATGATCCATAAAAATCCTAGTCCAAAAAATATCCATGACAAGACACCTGAGATACATCTAAAAAAAGCCATTTTCCATGTAATTTGTTTACCGCCCTCGCTCAATATCCTTATGCGCCATGCGCGCATTCCAATAGTTTGTCCGCCATGAGTCCAAAACCAAGAAAAAAATATAATAGGAGATAGGATGAACCATGCCTGTAAAATGTAGTAATTGCCCTCTCCGAAAGAGAGATCGAATATTTTTCTTCTGCCCGTATCTAGGGTAGTACCAATAAGCCATATAGCTGCAACTAACCAAAGGTCGTAAAAAATTGCCGCTAACACCCTAATAAGTCCGGGCCTTACAGCATTCTCTATATTTTCTTCAAATTTTTTTTGAGACTCTTTCTTCATGAAAAGAAATTAATTTATATTTTATTTTCTAAAAGAGGTAATTCCGTTATTGGCGAGGAATTTTTTGTTTCTATCTTTTTATAAAGATCCTTTAGCGCTGCCTGAAGCGCTTCTTCCATTACTGGATGATAAAATGGCATTTGTAGAACTTTTCCTACTGTCATTTTTTCCTGTATGCACCATGCTAAAAGATGACCAATATTTTCTCCGCGAACACAAATAAGTTCGGCTCCTAGTAAAATTCCGCTTTTAATGTCTGCATATACACGTATGAGACCGCGGTTTTTTCCAAGTATTAAGGCCCTTCCTACTGGCGCTATAGGCATTTCACCTATTGCAGTTTTATTGATGTCTAAATTTTTAAAATTTTCTCCGACAACCACTATATTGGGATCTGAAAATATAATGTGGAGTGGAGTTTTTCTCTTAAATGAGATATTTTTTTTCGTTGCAGCATTATATCCGGCAATCCGTCCTTCATCGCTAGCTTCATGAAGAAGTGGTCTATCTGAATTGACATCACCAGCAATATAGATCGGTAGATTATTGATTTGCATAGTATTACGATCAAACTCCGGAATACCATTTTTATCACATTTTACATCAAGAGAATCTAAGTTAAGTCTCTCAATATTTGGCACTCTTCCTAAACTAGCAAATACTTTTTCGACTTCGATGCTGTTTTCTCCCGCTAAAACTTGAATTTTTCCATTTTCAAGTAATGATAAATTTGCCTCTGAACCAAGCCATAGTGGTATTTCTTTCCCAATAATTTGAATAGCCTGTTTATTAACTTCAGGATCTGATAATCCTCCTAAATTCTCTTTTATATCTATTCCAACGGTATTTACACCAAGCCTACTCATTGCTTGACCAATTTCTAAACCTATAACCCCAAGCCCAACGATTGCCATCGACTCAGGTAATTTTTCTAATTCAAAAAAAGAGTCAGTAGTTATAATATTGTCATGAAAATCATGCCATGATTTTGGGATGAAAGGCCTAGATCCAGTGGCTATAATAATTGATTCGGCAATTATTTGATTTCCATCATCTAATTCAAGAAGATTTGGCTCAATAAATCTTGCATTCTGTTCGATGAGCATATCATCTGGAAATTCATCAGAGCTATTTGATAAAACTCGATCTACAAAATTGTCTCTTATATCTCTCACGTACTCCATAGCTTCTGGAATGTCCATATGCAAAGAATCGACATTTTCTATGCCGAATCGTTTGAAGACAGACGTTCTGTGCATGTCTTCAGCCACCTGAAGGGCAGCTTTTGATGGCATACAACCGACTCTGGCACAAGTTGTCCCCAGCTCACCCCCATCAATAATTACTACTTTTTTCCCAATCGATCTCACTTTACTTAAAGCTTGTAAGCCAGCACTACCACAGCCAATTATTGCTACATCAAAAGAACTTTTCTTTGTCATGCCATCTCCATTAAATTTTTCTTATTTTACCTCAGAGCTGATCAAATTGTTGTTTTACTGTAATATACATAGACGATTACTGATTATGAGTCTGATATGAGATTAAAAAATTGTCATAATTTTCATGATTTTAGAAAGCTTGCTAAGCAAAAACTGCCTTCGCCTGTTTTTCATTATATCGATGGTGCTGCGGATGATGAAATTACCTATCGTCGAAATACTTCGTCTTTCGATGATGTGGATCTTGTTCCCAATGTTTTGACAGGAGTTAACGATGTCGATATGGGTGTAGAAGTGATGGGGCAAAAAATTGAAATGCCTGTTTATTGTGCCCCCGTTGCTTTACAGCGCCTTTTCCATTTCGAAGGTGAGCGAGCTGTAGCGAGGGCCGCTACAGAATTCAAAACTATGTTTGGGGTCTCATCATTAGCAACAGTAACAGCGGAAGAAATTGCAAAGCTTGCGCCTGGACCAAAAATGTTTCAATTTTATTTTCATAAGGATAGATCGCTAAATGACGAATTATTAGAACGAGCAAAAGCAGCAAAATTTAATGTAATGGCGCTGACCGTTGATACAATTACAGGCGGTAATCGAGAAAGAGACCTCAGGACTGGCTTTACTTCGCCACCGAAGTTGAAATTAGATTCATTATTTAGTTTTGCGTCCCATCCTATGTGGGCTTGGAATTTTTTTACAAAAGAAAAATTTGATATGCCACATTTGTCACGATATGTCTCAGCAGGAACAAACCTGGCTGTATCTGTTGGAGAGTATTTTTCAACAATGCTTGACCAGTCTATGAACTGGAAAGATGCGGAAAAGTTATGCGCTCAATGGGATGGAGAATTTGCCCTAAAGGGCATCATGAGTGTCGCGGATGCAAAAAGGGCGGTCGATATTGGCTGCACTGGAATAATGGTCTCAAATCATGGTGGCCGTCAATTAGATGGATCAAGAGCTCCATTTGATCAGTTGGCTGAAATTTGTGATGCTGTAGGAGATCAAATAGATGTTGTGTGTGAGGGGGGCATTCAACGTGGTACACATGTATTAAAGGCTCTTTCAGTTGGCGCAAAGGCCTGTTCTGTTGGGCGGTTCTATTTATACGCTTTGGCAGCGGCTGGCCAGAAAGGTGTCGAAAGGGCACTTTTAAATATTGAAAAAGAAATTGAACGTGACATGAAGCTTATGGGCATAAGTTCTTTATCAGAATTGAGTCGCGATAATTTGAGATGGAGAAAGTAATAAGTACTTTATACTCAACATTGATTATGTAATGAAATCTGGGCCATTTTTTCCAGTAAAATCTTTTATTCGTGCGAATTTTTTAGCGAAATTAATTATCTCTGAACAAACTTCTATTTTATCTAAGTCATAATTTTCTGAATTTAAATCAAATTTTTCAAAATAAACTCTTAACGTAGATCCCTTAGTTTCGGTTCCCGACTGCCTGAAAATGATTCTAGCATCGTCTATAAATTTAATTTGAAATATCTGATTTTTATAAATACTTTTATCAGTGATGTCGGTATAAATAAACTCATTGGCACTGGTTATCTTTTGCTCCAACATTTCCTCTTTAGATAAGAAGTTTATTTTTTTACAAAGAGCATCCATTAATTTATTTGCTTTTTTTTCATCTGGAATAATATAGTCAAATCTTAAATAATAGTGCCTTCCAAATTCATTCCAATGTCGCTTTAACAAATCGGGGATTGATAAATTTGTTACTGCTAATAAATTAATCCATGCTAAAACTGCCCATATTCCATCTTTTTCAGCTACATGGTTTGAACCAGTCCCAAAGCTTTCTTCTCCGCATAAATTAATGAGGTTTTTATCTAAAAGGTTGCTGAAAAATTTCCAACCAGTAGGTGTTTCATAACATTTAACACCAATTTTTTTTGCTACTACATCAATTGCTTTGCTAGTTGGTAGTGAACGAGCAACTCCGTTTATACCATTTGGGAAAGCTGGAATAAGATGTGCATTTGCTGCTAACAGAGCAAGACTATCGCTCGGAGAAACAAATATATTTTTACCCATAACCAGATTTCTATCTCCATCGCCATCTGACGAAGCAATAAGATCCAATTCCCTAATATCTGATTTGGAGAATTTTTCCTTAATTTTATTGGGACTTGGATCAGGATGCTCTCCACCAAAATCTTCTAAAGGTTCGTAATTTAAAACGGTACCAATGGGCAAGTTTAATACATTTTCAAAAATTTCTTTTGCATATGGACCGGTTACTGCATGCATTGCGTCAAATTTCATTGTAAAACCTTTATGAATAAATTTCGATATCATCTCAAAATCAAATAAATTTTTCATTAGTATGCAATAGTCTTCGACAGGGTCAATAATACTGACTTCCATTTTATGAAGCATTGAGTCAGAAATTTTTGATAAATCTAAATCATCTGAAGAAAATATTTTATATTCATTAATTATTTTTGTTTGATCGTAAATATTTATATTCATTCTTTCAGATGAAGGTCCACCATTAGAACTATTAAATTTGATGCCAAAGTCTCCATTTTTTCCAGCAGGATTGTGACTAGCGGTGAGAATAATTCCCCCCCATGCATTGTTTTTACATATTAAATTCGATGCAGCTGGTGTTGAAAGAATGCCATTTTTCCCAACAACACATTTTTTTATTTTATTTGCAGCTGCCATTTTTAAAATAATCTGTATTGCTTTTTTATTATAAAATCTACCATCGCCACCAATAATTAAAACGCTACCATGAGAATTATTTGACGCATTAAAAATACTTTGAATATAATTTTCTAGATAATTTTTCTTTTGAAAATCTGTTACCTTTTTTCTTAAACCTGAAGTCCCTGGCTTTTGATCAAAAAAAGGCTTTGTTTTAATATTTTTAATGGACATTGGGGCTCCAGAATTAAATAGTCATTTTTTAATTTTTTCATAAAAATAATAAGAAGTGCCCTGGAAAATAATCATTTTTATTAAATTATCTATCGAATTTAAAAAAACCATCGGAAAAATTTTCATTTTTTGAGATAATAACAAATACACTTATTTCTCGCATCACTGTAACAGGTAAAACAGTGTCTGGAAAAGAAATTAGAGGAGAAAGATTACTATGTCAGTTGAAGCTCAAAAAGAAACCTTAGATTTTCAAGCAGAGGTTAGTCAGGTCCTGAATCTAGTGATTCGATCTTTGTATAGCAATAAAGAAATCTTTTTAAGAGAATTGATATCGAATGCTTCAGATGCCGCTGAGAAACTCAGATTTGAGGCCGTTTCTAATGATGGATTATTTGAAAATGATTCGTCCTTATGGATTCGTATTGACGTTGATATAAAAACAAAAACCATAGTGATCGAAGATAATGGTATTGGTATGACGCGTAAAGAAGTTGCTGAAACTATTGGCTCTATTGCAAGCTCTGGTACAAAGAAATTTTTATCAAACCTATCAGGGGATCAATCCAAAGACAGCGCGCTTATTGGGCAATTTGGTGTTGGCTTTTATTCAGCATTTATAGTTGCAGATAAGGTTGTTCTTGAAACAAGGAAAGCGGGAGAGAGCAATGGTGCTGGCGTAAAGTGGATTTCTGATGGAAAGGGTAGTTACTCCATTGAAACGATAGAAAAAAGAAATCGCGGAACAAGAATTACACTATATTTAAGAGAAGATGAAGAAAGTTTTTTAGACAAATATCGGCTGAAATCAATTATAGGAAAGTTTTCGGATCATATAGCAATGCCCGTAGAGATGTTATCTGAAGACGTTTCAGAGGAACCAGAAGAAAAAGGCTCAGACGATGAAAATATCATGCCAAATTGGGAACAGATTAATAGTGGAAAAGCATTGTGGATGCTCAATAAATCAGAAATAAAGGATGAAGAGTATCAAGAATTCTATAAACATCTCAGCCATGATTTCGATGACGCATTGACTTGGTCTCATAATAGAGTCGAGGGCAGTCAGGAATATACATCATTACTCTTCATTCCCAAAAAAGCCCCCTTTGATCTTTGGGATCGAGATCATGGTCACGGTGTCAAATTATATGTAAAACGAGTTTTCATAATGGATGAAGCGGAAAAACTAATGCCTCACTATTTAAGATTTGTGAAAGGAATTGTAGATTCTGATGATTTACCACTAAATGTATCTAGAGAAATTCTTCAACATGATAAAAAAATAGAAACTATAAGAGGTGCTAACATAAAACGCATTCTTGGGATTTTAAAGAAGATGCTAAATGATGATTTTGAAAAATATCAGATATTTTGGGAGCAATTTGGAAATGTTTTAAAGGAGGGCCCTGCTGAGGATGCAGACAATAGAGAAAAGATAGGAGAGCTACTTCTTTTCTCATCTTCAAAAATACAGCCAGAAAAACAAAATGTTACTTTGGATGGTTATATTGAAAACATGCTGGAAAAGCAGGATAAGATTTATTACATAACAGCTGATTCAGTATCAGCCGCCTTAAATAGCCCGCATTTGGAGATTTTTAAAAAGAAAAATATAGAAGTATTACTTTTATCTGATAGGGTTGATGAATGGCTTGTTTCTCACTTTACAGAGTACAAGGAAAAGCAGCTTGTATCTATTGCGAAAGGAGAATTGGATTTAGGCGAGCTGGAAGATAAGAAATCATTAGAGAATGCCGAGGCGGCTAAGGAGTCTCATAAGTTATTTTTAGAACGCTTTAAAGAAAGCCTTGGAGATATTGTTAAAGATGTACGCATTTCTACCAGATTAATTGATTCACCGGCTTGTTTAGTTGTGGATCAATTTGATATGAGTCAAAACTTAGCTCGTGTATTAAAGCAAATGGGTCAAGATGCACCGAAACCACAGCCAGTGATTGAAATTAATCTTGAGCATGCATTAATAAAGAAAATGAATAATGAGTCTAGTGATGAACAATTTTCAGATTTAGCAAAATTAGTTTTTGACCAAGCAATGCTATCCGAAGGTGGGCACTTAGACGATCCAGCAGCGTTTGTTCATAGACTAAATAAGTTAATTTTAGATTTAGAAAAGAGTTAAAATATAACCCGTTCTCTGGAGAACGTATGAAATTATTTTTATTTTTCCCTGAAAGCCCTTTGATGCTGTGTTGAATATTAGGGAAAAATTACCCCTGTTTATAGATTTAATGCGTCTTAATCGACCCATAGGCATATTACTTCTTTTGTGGCCAACCTTGTGGGGGCTTTGGCTGGCTGGTCAAGGCTCACCAGATCCTAATATCGTTTTTATTTTTGTGTTAGGCGTCATTTTTATGAGATCAGCCGGCTGTGTGATAAACGATTATGCTGATCGAAAAATAGATAGGCATGTAAAGAGGACAGAAAATAGACCTATTACCAATAAGCAGATTTCGCCACATTTGGCATTAGTTTTATTTCTTATTTTAATTTCGTTTTCTTTTTTATTGGTTCTATTCCTTAACAAACTATCAATAATTTTATCTGTTTTTGCATTATTTTTTGCTGCAACATATCCATTTATAAAGCGTTATACGAATCTACCACAAGCATATTTAGGTGTAACTTTTTCATTTTCTATTCCAATGGCATTTGCTGCACAAGTAAATTCATTACCTCTTAACCTTCTTTGGATTGTTTTGCCTACCATAATATGGGTAGTTATTTACGATACAATATACGCTATGGTTGATAGAGATGATGATTTAAAAATAGGAGTTAAATCGACAGCAATATTATTCGGAAAATTAGACATATTTATAATTGGGATTCTACAAATCTTATTAGTCATTTCTTTATACTTTTGCGGGTTAATATTTAAACTTGGAATTTTTTACAATTTGAGTATTTTATTTGTTGTCTTATTGGCCATATATCATCAATGGCTTATTAAAGATCGAGACAGAAATAGATGCTTGAAAGCTTTTCTTAATAATCATTGGATAGGGGCTATGATTTTTTTTGGCATTGTTGGAAACTATCTCTATTAGATTAGTCAATGTATGGACTTTCCCATCCTAAAAATTTGCTTGCATTTTCACACTTTTCCTTTAAATCAGAAAAACTATCTCCACCAAGGTGCATAACACCGTATCTATAACTGCCAGTCCATTTGAAATCTCTTTCCATTTGTCTGTCTGACTTTGGAAATTCAAATAGCAACGCACTAGGAAATTTTTTAAAGAAAGAATCGCGAGTTTTTTTTGAGATGGGCGGTTTTCTATTGTTTTTATCAAAAATCCTGTAAACAAAGCTTGCCGCACAATTGGCATTAGGCAATACTTTACTTATCTTTTTTGGATCTAATCCATGGGCTAATGATAGGGCCATAGCGTGCATTTTTAGACCATCCACTCTTTCATATAGATCTGCAAACTGAGATGCCATTCTAGGATTAAATTCTACCACTTTAATTTTATTTGTATTTCTTTCAATAATAAACTCCATGTTAAACATTCCATGAAAAAAACCTATTTCTTTCATAAAAACTTCCGCTATTTTTTCAGCCTCCTCTATCTTATCTATAGATAAACTTGAAGGATACTCGAACCGCATAAAAGCATTTGTTTTGGGATACATTACAGCACCTACAACACCAAGATTTTTTATACAATTTTTATAAAAGTAACCATTCAAGCAAAAATGTTGACCAATTATTGGCTCCTCCAATATGAGGCTGTGTGCACTTTCTGATCCAGGAAAATGACTTTGAAAAATTCTTTCAAATGGTTCAACTAAGTGCTTAATGATCCACAATTCCGATTCATTAAATTTTGTATGTGTTTCTAATTCTTCATAACTTTCAATTTTCTTTGCTAAAACGGAAAAGGCTGCTTTCAGCGGTTTTACGAATTTAGGAAATTGAATTTTTTCTGTTATTTTTTCTCTATATCCAGATGAAAGTCTCTTGAATTTTACATTTGCCTCTGGCGCTACTTTTTGTAAAATTTGCCTAGCATAGAGCTTATGTTGGCATGCTAAGATTGCTTTAACGGGCGTCCCAGGCCAATGCATTTTTTCAGCAATTATTGCCGCACATAGAGCTCCAAATTGTTCATGATTACTAATGACAGCTTGTGCGCCACTCAATTTTGAGTGTAACGCAACTAATGAACAATATCGCTCAATATCAAACCATATTAGCCTCGTATTACTTGGGAAGCTAAATAAATCAAAACCAGAAGAAGTTTGTGGCCAAGTATCAATTAGCTTATTAAATTCTATAAGGTCCCAATCGTAATTAAAAAGTACGATAGTTTTATTTTTACGATCAGAAAGAGGCATCTTAGTCATGGAATTGCTTCAAATTAATGTTGGTACCGAGGGTCGGACTCGAACCGACAAGGTATTGCTACCGGGGGATTTTGAATCCCCTGTGTCTACCAATTCCACCACCCCGG
>MDTD01053248.1_pt1 | contig 37147 bp, 37 predicted proteins | sample 811221 | NCBI WGS metagenome assembly MDTD01 (sample SAMN05326646, study PRJNA326480) | marine metagenome | isolation source: seawater | place: Pacific Ocean: South West | collected 2011
GACGGATAGATATATATATTAATTCATACAATGTATCTAGAATTATCGAGCAAACCTCTTAAGTCCCTCAGGTGTAAACATTCTTTCTTCATGTGGCACTTCTAATCTCCATTGAATCTTTGGTATATCAATTGATCTTACACTTGAAAGTTGATAGCGCTTAGTCGCAAAATCGTATGTTGCTACATGTATTGGTAAACACATGGGCTGATCATAAAAGTTTATAAGAGGGAGTTCCCTATATGACATTATGTTGAACTCTCCATCGTATGTTTCTTCGGATAACATGTTATGACTATCTAAATCAAAATACATTATTCTATGAGGTATTATGTGCCTTTTATCTTTTTTTAATTCTGCCTGAACAACATTAACATGAACAAGTTCATATCTAAGGTAATCTTGGTTTACATGAAATGACTGCAGAACTTCATCAATTGGTGTCTCATGGAATTTATATGTATTATAAGGCATTAGTCTTTTCATAACGCCCAAACTTTTCCAGTTATATCTATCTTTTGCACCATTGAAACCATCAGACTGATCAACTGTAGTAATGCCTTGATTAGCTCCTAGCTTGTAATCATAAGATATATCAGGAGCTCTTCTTACACGTCTTGTTCCTGGGTTGTATACCCATGCTCTACGAGGCGTTTCAAAAGCATTCAATGATTCAATTACAAGTGCAGATGCATCGGCAAGTCTTGGGGGATGAGTAACTTTGGTCATTAACATTCCTTGAAGTCCTTCATCATTGTTTGTGAAAGGATTCCAATAATTTTTTGCGATTGCCTCACCTGCTCCATAAGTTCGGGAACCGTCAGGATTAATAATATAAAATGGGGAGGAGCCATATATTTCAACTCCTCTATATCTAAGTATATGATTCCATACGTGATGAAGTGCTTCTGATGGATTTGGAAATGGTATACTTCCAACGATACCCTCAATACCTTCACCGTCACTAACAAGTTTTGCATTTTTTTTAGTTAGATCTGTCACTTCACGTGGAACCGCACAGCTTCTCCTTGATTTATATACCTTCATCCTAAATGTTTCAGGATATAATCTAAACATCTCTACTTGACCTGAAGTTAAATAATCATCTGCAAATTTTAAATAATTATCACTAGTAATAGTAAATAGAACTTCATCATTATAAAAAGGATCAGGATACGAATTTGTATCAGGGTCGTATTCAGAAATAGGCTGATTTAATGGTTCTCTCTCACCTATTTCTGGCAAATTGAAATTTTGATCTGCATTTACAAGATCATTCGAAAGTAATAAAAATGTTAAAAGGACAATTTTTTTATTCATAATTTTATGTTACTAATGAAAATATTTTAAATGTCTAATCTGTCATATGAAGGTTAATATCAATAATTTAGTAAAATTTAGTAATTACCTCGCTGATAATGCAAGAAAGATATCATTGAGATACTATAAAAGAAAGATCAAAATAGTCTCAAAAAATAGTCAAGATTTTGATCCTGTTACAATTGCAGACATCAAAATTCAAAAAGTATTAAATAAGTTAATTAATTTACATTATCCCGATCATTCAGTATTAGGAGAAGAAGCGAGTGTAATTAAAAAAAGTAAATATGAATGGTGCATTGATCCTATTGATGGAACAAAGTCATTTATTCAGGGAGTCCCTTTGTGGGGAACATTAATTTCATTAGCACACAATAATAAAATAATAATTGGCCTAGCAGATATACCCGCACTTGATGAAAGGTATATAGGTTACTCAAAAAAGGCATATAAATTTATCAAAGGTAAAAAAACAAGTCTTTCTGTCAGACAGAATCTAAAATTAAATGAAAGTATTTTAAACACAACATCACCCTATGTTTTTGCTAATAAATCTGATCAAAAATCATTTGAGAGACTTGGTGAAAAAGTAAAGTCTGTAAGGTTGGGTGGTGATTGTTACAGTTATTGTTTATTAGCCGACGGACATATAGACATTGTTGTCGAGAGTGGATTAAAACCATGGGATATAAGAGCTTTAGAGCCAATTATAAAATTTGCTGGAGGTAAAATTAAAACTTGGGACAATGATGATATTTTTAATGGCGGGAGAATTATTGCTTGTAATAATCGAAAGCTATTTAATGCGAGCAGAAGTATTTTGCTCAAAAAACCCAGCTAAAAATAACTGGGTTTTTATTTAACAAAGTCAAATTACGCAAGCGCATCCATTACAGATTGTAGTTTCATTGCTATAGACATATCGCCTGAAACTTTAAGCTTGCCTTGCATGAAAGCTGACGTACCGTCAACTTCACCAGATCTCATTTGTTCAAAGGTTTCGAGTGACATTGATAACGTGCAATCAGCATCTTTATCCTCGTCAGAAACAGTATTTGGATTAGATTTGCCGTCTAAAAAGATGCAGCCTGCACCCTCAAAATCAAATTTTACAGTGGCGCCAAGACCAGTATCTTTGCCTTCAATTCCTTTTTGGAATTCTGCTAATAAAGTAGCTACATCAGCCATAAATAATCTCCATTTTTAATTAAGAATGGAAATAAAACATTTTATGGACTATATGACAATAAAAAAACTTTTATACATATGGAAAAACCTAGTTTTTGGGAAAAAGCAAAAAGAGACCTTATTAAAAAAGATGAAAAACTAGGAGAAATTATCAAATGTTATCCAAGTGATTTCCTTTTTACTAAATCCGATCCGTTTTACACTCTCGCTAGGTCCATAGTAGGACAACAAATATCTGTCAAAGCTGCTCAGGCTGTATGGGATAAGCTAGAAGGTAGGCTTAAAATATGTCCTCATGAATTTATGAAAAGTCATTTTATGACACTTAAATCTTGCGGGATCTCTCGCCAAAAAATAAGCTATCTTAAGTCTCTAGCTAAAGCATTTTATAATAATGAAATTGATGTTAAAAATTGGCCATTACTTGATGATCAAGAAATAATTGACGATTTAACAAGCATCAAAGGGATTGGTGTATGGACTGCTCAGATGTTTTTGATATTTAATTTATGTAGACCAGATATTTTTCCTGCCGACGATTTAGGTTTAATTAAAGGAATATGTAATTGTTATAAGTTAAAATATCCAATAAGCAAAGATCATGCTCTAAGTTTATCAAATAAATGGAGGCCTTGGAGGTCAGTAGCTACCTGGTATTTTTGGCGAAGCCTTGATCCAATTCCTGTTGAGTATTAATGATGAATAAAATTAACTTTTCTTATGCTTCAAAGTTAGAACATAATTTTGCTCAAAGGCTAATAATTAAAACAATTGAAAGAGTAACAGGAAAGAAAAAACTAGAACAATTATACAATGAGTACCATAACAAAGATAATGATCCATTAAATTTTTGGACAGATATTCTTGAAATTATGGAAATTAAAATAGAGAACAAAAAAAAACAAGATATAAAGATACCAGCTAGTGGACCACTTATGATTATAGCTAATCATCCATTTGGTATTATTGATGGATTAATATTATGTTCTCTGGTCTCTAAGGTAAGAAGTGACTTTAAAATAATGACACATGAAACACTAAAGTTGTTGCCCCAACTAGAAAAATATATTTTGCCTGTTGATTTTAGTGGTAGCGACAAACAAACTATTAAAAATAATTTAAATACTGCAAGAAGAGCTAAACAGCATCTAGATAATAAAGGTATTTTAATTATATTTCCATCTGGTAGCGTGTCTGTTGCAAAGAGTCTTAAATCAGAAGCTCAGGATGATAGATGGAAATCCTTTCCAGCAAAACTCATACATCAAACAAAAACTAGTGTTTTGCCAATATATTTCGATGGGAAGAATGGTATTTTGTTTCATATATTTGCTTCAAAAATCAAAAGCAGCACCCTAAAATATTCATCTTACATACATGAGACAAGAAAAAAAATTGGTAAAAAAATAAATATCTACCCTGGAGATATAATTAGTTATAAAGAAATTTCATATTTGAAAGATAGAAATGAACTTATGAGTTATCTCAAACGAAAAACTTATAATTTGAAAAATGAGTAAAAATAAATTTTTTGTTTATACATTCTATAGATTCAAATCTATTGACGATAAGAATGACATTAAGAGAAAATTGGATATATTTTTATCTGATAAATATATTAAAGGAACATTGCTTATTGCAAATGAAGGCATTAACGGATCATTATCCGCTTATGAAAAGGATTTAAATTCGACCATTAAATATATAAAAAAACTGACTAGAATTAGAAAATTAGACATAAAAGTAGCTCGTGTAGATTTTTTGCCATTCAATAGGATGAAAGTGAGATTAAAAAAAGAAATTGTTTCGCTTGGAAAAGGTTATTTTAATATCAAAAAAAATAGGGGAGAACTAATACATCCAAAGGATTGGAATTCGATTATATCAGATAAAAATATAAAACTAATTGACGTGAGAAATATTTTTGAAATAGATATTGGCAGATTTAAAAATTCAATAAATCCAGGTACTAAGAGTTTTAGGGATTTCCCCAGTAAAATAAAAAAATTACAGCTAAGTAAGGAGTCAAAAATAGCGATGTATTGTACGGGTGGTATTAGATGTGAGAAGGCATCCTCATATTTAAAAAAAGAAGGGTATAAAAGTGTATGCCAATTAGATGGGGGAATAATCAAATACCTTGAATACACTCAAAGCTCACATCAGAAATCATTGTGGTTAGGAGAATGTTTTGTTTTTGACGCAAGAGTAACTATTAATAAAAAATTAGTAAAAGGTGATTACTTGCAATGCTATGGATGTCGAAGACCAATTACTAAAATTGATACCAAAAATAAATATTATTTGAAAGGTGTGTACTGTCCGCATTGTTATAAGAAAAGAACCTATGAACAGAAAAGAAATTCTTTGAATCGCCAAAAACAAATTGACTCTGGAGAATTTAAAAAAATTTAGTTAAGTGAAGACTGCTTAATAATCTTTTGTAAATGTTTCAAGTACTTCGGCCAGTCATCTGAAGAAATAATAAAACCAATGCAATTTTTTGAGCCACATTTACATAAATGATCTTTATAGTCATCTTTATCAAAACTATATCCATAATCATAAGACAATTCTTCACCTTTTCTTATCTTTTTGATTGAAGAAATCCATATTCTATTTTTGATAATATCTACTTCACAGTTAGGTTTACACGAATGATTTATGAATCTTGCTTTGTTTCTTGCAACAAATCCATCAATATCATGAGTTTTATTCAGTTCAAAAATATATACTGAGCCAGTTTTTTCAGAATTTAAAAATTTTTTTATTCTTCTACCTGATCTTCTATCGCCTTCTGATCTAGTAACAATATCACCGACGTACTCGATAACTTTTGTGCCTTTGGGTATTTCTTTAGTAGCAAATATACCATTACCATGAACTTTAGATTTTTTTACCTTCCACACATCAAATGAATATAAATATTAATAAAATTAAAACAAATCTTTTTTACATTTACATATGAATTTGTAAGTATCATAAACAATATCGTCTATTTTTTTTGTTGGAAACCAATTTAGTTCCTTTCCTGATTTTTTTATACTTGCCCAATACTTATCTAAATCTCCTTGCCTGCGTGACTGAAACTTATAATTTATATTTTTTTTAAGGATTTTAGAGAAATTATTAATTACATCTAAGACACTATATCCCTGACCCGCTCCTAAATTCCAGATAAAATAACCTGTTTTTTTTGTAATAAATTTATAAGCCATAATATGTCCTGATACTAAATCATTAATATGTATGTAATCACGCATTCCAGTTCCATCATGAGTCTTAAAGTCATTTCCATAAATTGGAACAAATTCTGTAATGCCAAGAATAGTTGTGCATATTTTAGGTACCAAGTTAGTGCTATTTAGAATACTGAACTCACCTAAATCAGCACTCTTATGAGCGCCCACAGGATTAAAATATCTTAAAATCGCAACCTTCCAATTTGTATTCTTAGAAGAAATTTGTTTAAGCATAATTTCCACTTCTTTTTTTGTATTACCATACGGGTGTTTTTTGTCGTCTATTGGTGAATTCTCTGTCCACGGCACTTCATTAGAGTAGTCATAAACAGTTGCAGAAGAAGAAAAAATAAATTCATTTACACCGTATTTGATCATTGTATCAATAAGGTTTCTTGAACTAGTTACATTATTTAAAAAATATTTAGAAGGCTCAATTATGCTTTGTTTAATTGATTTTAATCCAGCGAAATGAAATACAGATTTTATATTGTAAGTTTTAAATATATTTTCTACAAATTTTCTATCTGTTAAGTCTCCTCTAAAAAATAGAATTTTCTTATTAGTGATTTTTTCTAGCCTAGAAATAACTAATTTTGAACTATTAGCTAAATTATCTATTATAATAATTTCATAATTTTGATTTATTAATTCTGCCGCTACGTGAGAACCTATGTATCCACATCCTCCAGTAATAAGTATCATTTCACTTTTTCTGGGGATAATGTTTTATCTTTATAAATAGAATGTAGAAAAAACCCTACGGGTAAAAAGTGAATAATGCTTATCCAATTGTTAAAAAAATTAAGACTAGGTGTGAAGGGGTTTAGAAATATTACAAAACATGCAATTAAACATACTTGATAATCAGACAGGTGCTTTATATTTTTTTTATATTTGTAATAAGCATGCATAAATGTTTGATATATAATGTAACAAACAAAAAATATAAAAAATGTAAAACCAATAATTCCTGTTTCTCCTAGTAACTGAGCATAAGTATGATGAGGATGGGTACTGCAAGATGTTGAATCATAGGCAAATTTTGACTCTTGGCAATTTTTTCTGAACATCTTAGTTCCTTGACCAAAGAAAATATTATTATTAAACATTTTTAATGCCGTTCTAATATAAGCGTTATGTTCTCTACTGAAAAATACAACAGGATCTTCATTTGTTGTATCGGTATCTATTTTACCCTGCTTATCAATAGTTTCTATTGCACTTTCATTGTTCGAAAATGACATTTGTTCTAGTGTATGGTCAATATTTCTTTCTCTAATATTTTGATTAAAAATTGTAATAAGTAAAATTATAATCATTGAAATAATAAATGTTATTATTCTTAGTTTTTTATAACGATCAATAAATAAAATTATGTAAATTGTAGCAAATGTTAAGAGAAAAATTGCGCTTCTCTCACCTGTAATATAGATAATTACATCAGTTATAATTAATAAAACAGCAACTAAATGGATCATATAATTTTTAAAGTGATAATTTAAAATTATAAGAGCTAGTAAAAGAGGAAAAATTCTAGCAAGATAACCGCCTAATATAAGTTCTTCACTGAATGGTAAATTCATTCTTACTTTACTACTATCTATTCCATAGAGGTTTTCGTTATAGAAGTATTGTATTGTTCCATCGATTAGCGAATAAATGAAAACAACAATAAGAAATTGTGTAAATCTTATTAAAAAATTTTTATTATTATTTATTAAGTGCCATATCGCTAGAGAAAATAAACCAAATCTAAAATAAAATAAACTAGACTCCAATGATAATGGTACATCTGTAGAAAATAGAGATCTAAGTGTAATATAAATATAAAATGTAAAAAATATTAAACTAAAAGTATTTACATAGTAAAACCATTCTTTCTTAGATATCGATAAATATAAAAATATTAAACTTACAATTGAAATTGTTAAATCCGGGATAAAGGGCCCTGTTAATAGAGATAATGGAAGAAAGTATATTAGAATACTTGATAGCTGTATCATTACTCTACTTTTCATCAATAGATTTTATTTTTTTACTTAGGTTGAGGTAATTTTCTCTGTCTATAAATTTCTGTAATAGTTACAATCAATAAGGTAAGAAAAATACTTAAAATAAAAGCAAATATATAATAAGAAGATGATGACTTTTTCATATTCCAAGTTTTAAGGGAAGACTCATTAAAATGAACAAGGTCAAATTCTGATCTTTTCAATATTTCTATTGCTTGTTTTATTTGAATTGAATTATCAATAAGCTCGTAAATTTTAAAATTAATTAGATCTTTTGTAAGTCCAGTACCACCTACTCTAGAAAAAGCACTATGTTCATCGACATATCTTACAAATTCGTGAACAATTTGATAAAGTATTTGTTCAACAGGCTTTGACTCTAAATCATTCAATAATTTGATAATATTTTCTTTTGCTTCTCTTATATCATTTACTCTACTTTCAAGGACAATTGAACCTGCCATATAGTTATTTCCATTGGCAGCAAAATTTTGTGATATAACTGGATTTTCAAAACCTAATTCTTTTGAAAGTTTTATTTCATTTTGTAAATCCCTGATTTCATTCTCAAAAAGAGTTACAATTTTTTTAATTGAAATTTTAATTTTATTTAATTCAATATTTTTGAGTTTTTCATTTTCTTCAAGATAATTTTCAAACTTACTATAAATTTTTGCTTTACTTGATAACTGAGCATCCGCGACAAGAGAAAACAATAATTTATCGAGATTATATTCATCAGATGATGTGACACGTAAAATAATAGAACCTTCAGGTATGCCCTCAGCAGGATTAATTCGAGGATAAGTTATTTCTGGAAATTTAATTATACTATCAAAAATATTTAGTTTTTTTGATATTTCAATTGCATTATCATTATCTTTTAGTTTATTTGCAACAAGATCAATTAAATCACTTGAATCCAATTTTGATAAATTAAACTTGATACTATCAAAAAGACTGTAGTTCATAAATATATTATCATATAAAGGAACTGGTCTTATCAAAATTTCTGAAACAAACTTATCATTTTGATTTTGATAGATATAGTATGACGATGAGAAAGTGCAAGCCATTATCAGGAATAATAAGACTAAATAACGAAACTTTAAAAAGCTTAGAAGGTCAATCATCTAAAATTAGGTTTAAACGAAACTTATGAATTAATCAATAAATTATGTATTTTTAATTATTTCTTTTTTGTGAGCCCTTTGAGATACAAAAATATTATAAAAGTCGACAAAGTAACTATCATGATAATTAAATAAAATATTTTGTTGCTCGCTGGGATCTCAGATAAAAAGTGATTGAAGTAAAAAAAAGTAAAGCACGATATTAAAGAAAAACCTGATAGTAAAAAAATAGCTATTCTAGGTGATGGCAAGATATTGATTATAGCATGTGACAAATGATTTGTATCACCAATAAAAGGGCTTTTTTTATTAATTAGTCGATAACTTGAAACTAAGAATACATCTAAAAAAATAATCAAAAAAATAATATTATTTAAAATAAGGAAATAAAAACTCTCAATTATTGTTTCTGAGATATTTTCTTGCCAAATAAATTTTATTGAAACAGCACTTATTACAGACGCTAGCTGTAAGGATCCGATATCTCCCATAAAAATTTTTGATGGATACAAATTAAAAATTAAAAATGATAATACGGACCCTATATAAACTGAAATTAATATAATAAAGTTGATATTCGCATTTTCTAGTAAGCAAATAATTAGTATTGAAGTAAAAATTATTATTGAAAGTAAACCTGTTGCACCATCAACATTATCGTACATATTAATTGCATTGATTACTAATATAACCCAAAATATTGTAAATAGAATATTAAATATAAAATAACTTGTTATAGGAATAACGTAACCTGCCCATAAAAGTACTGCCACGATAATAAATTGAAAAAATAATTTGGTTAATGGCATCATGTTTTCTTTTTCATCAAGTAATCCTGCCACAGAAGAAATAAATATTACAAATACTAAACCTATGTATGATTTATATTCTTGAGTTACTTCGCCAAGTACAAAGGTATTTTGAAATATAATAATTAAAGAAGATAAAAAAGCACAAATCGAAAAAGCTAAACCCCCTAAATGGGACTTATTTGAATCTCCCCATCTTATATTTTTTTGTCTATTAAATCTTTTTTGAGGAAAATCTAAAGAACTGTTTACTAAAAATAAAATTAAAATATATGATAAAAATGCTGAGATTATTAAAAAAATTAAAATATTTACGTGTACTGAAAGAGAATACATTTATTGACTAGCAAGGTAGAAATCAATGACTTTTTTTATGCCATTTTCCAGAGAAACTTGTGATTTAAAATTAAATTTTTTCTTAATAATACTATTGTCTGCTATAAATGTTTTAACTTCATTGGGTCTTTTCGCGATAAACTCGCATTCTAAACTTGGAAATGACTCTTTTAAAATTTCGTAAATTTTTAATATTGACGCATCTTCTCCAGTACCAATATTTAAGTATCTATAATAATTTTTATCGTTTTCTAAAATACTTCCTAAAACATTTATGGTGTCATCAATATATGTGAAGTCTCTTGCCTGCAGACCATCACCTTCTATAATAATATTTTCATTACTAATTGCTTTTAAAACAAAATTTGGAATTACGGCATCTACACCTTCTGTTGGGCCATAAGTATTAAAAAAGTTTAATGATGTGACCTTAAAAGTATTCTTGTATCTCATGTATACATTAGCTAGATGTTCATTAGCAACTTTTGAAACGGCATAAGGTGAATAAGGATTAAAATCACTTTTTTCATCAAGTAACTTATCTTGGTAACCAAAGATTTCGCAAGTTGAAGCTAGATAAAAATTTGTGACTTGAGACTCAACAGCGGCACTGAATAGTTTTAATGTCATCTCAAAATTTTCAACTGAATTATCTAAATTGTAAAATGACTCCTTAACATTTTTTTTAGCCGCCAAATGAACAATTTTCTCTACTTTATAATCTAAAAGAAAATCACTATCTATTGATTGTACATCAATTATCTTAATATCTTTTGATGGTTTCAATACTGGCTTGACACTTAAGTTATCAACCCCAATTACATTGTAGCCTTTAGATACAAGTGATGATGATAAGTTTGCTCCAATAAAACCTGCTGCACCAGTAATTAGAATATTTTTCATATTTAAATAAAATTAAGCGAATGCACTTATACCAAAATATTATTCTTTTTAAATAACATTATTTGGACTGCTTTCTGAAAAAATAATAAGATTAATAGTGATATCATATCTATAATTCTTAATACAATTTTGGTATAAATTCCTATTGTCATTGAAAGACTTACCTGCATAGCAATAAAAGCAAATAATAATTCTGTAATACCTAAATTTTGAGGTGTTATTTTTAAAGGTTCAATTAGCTGATTTGCAGAGAAAAAAAACATGGTTTCGCCTAAACTTACAGAATTTGCAAATAATTTTAATACAAACAAGTATAGTATAATTCCAATAGCAATTTTAAAAAGACTATAAAATATAATTAACAATAAATATTTTATGTTAGAAAAAAATTTTAAATAAACAACTTCGGCGTGTAATAATAATCTTCTTATTAACTTATTTGGTAATTTTTTTATAACTTTTTTTATCTCTATAAAATAGAAAATACAAAATAAAGTAAATATTATGAATATTAAAATATAGGACAATGGAATGAATAGTAAGTACTCTATACTACTATTAAAGATATTAAAAGAAATTAGTGAGATAAAGAATATAATTGAAATTATAAACAATTCGATAGAGATAAGGAAAATGTATATACTTATATAATTCAAATATTTCAATTTATATAAATCTTTTAAAACTATGGCCCTGTAAATTACTCCAGACTGTGGAATCAGATAGCCAAGTACTTGACCTTGTACAAAAAAGTTATTCCATGAAAAGAAAGTTATCTTAGTTTTATTGATTACATTAATTGTGGAAGCAATTCTTTTGGAAGTAATCAAATTATATGCAATAGATGCAGAAATTATGATTACAAATTCTTTAAAATTTAAAAGATTATTAATCTCAATTTTTGAATTATCACTTTCCAATATCAAATAAATTATAAAGAAACATGAAATAATAACTAAAAAATTAAATAATGAATAAAAATTCAATCTAAGGGTTTTCTCTCTGAAGCCAAGGCTGAAAGCAATAAACCAATAAAATTTAAAAAGAAATTGATCTCTTTTTCTTCTTCTAAAGTTTCTTGAATTGAGGAAAAAATAAAGAGAATCTTTTCTTTTAAGAGAACTTTCGCTTATATTTTTTTTTAAATGAAATCCTAGCAATTCTGATAATTGAAAATGCTTTTTAATGCCCTCTCCAGATAAAACTTGTTTTAATCTTTTTAAGAAAGCCCTAAATCCAATATTTACACCCAGTTCATTTTCTGAATGTTGCCTATATAACAATGAAGAAAAGTCATCAATAAACCATGAAAAATTATTTTCTCTAGCAAATGCATAAATTAACCAGTCATGATGTGGAAATTTGTTAACTTCTGTTTTATAAGTTATTAGAAAATTCTTTAAATCAGAAGCTAATTTTTTACTTAATAGGAATGTACATCCAGGGCCTGCAGACTCAAAATAGTGATCATAATGTTGTTGGTTATGAGACTTCTTAATTAAAATTGATTTTTTTTTATCCCAAAAAGCTGTTACATTAGAAGAGTAACCATCGCATTTATTATCATATAATTTTCCTACTGATCTAATAAGTTTTTCACTTTTCCATATATCATCTTGATCAGAAAGGGCTACAAAATCAAAACTACTAAAATCAACCTCTCTAATAAGATGATAAAAATTGTTTGAAGCTGAATTAAATTGATTGCCTGTAGGAAGCAATATAATTCGATTATCATTTTTAGAAATTTCTTTAATATAATCTTCAGTACCGTCCGTGGATTGATCAATATTGATAAAAATTTTTAAGTCTAATTCTTTCTGATTAAGGATTGATTGTAATTGTTCATTAATATATTTTTTCCCATTGAAAGCCGCGAGCAGTACGGCAACTGTTGGCTTTATTTTGTTATTTAAATTCAAATTTTTTACTTATTATTTATTAAATTTATTAGATATTTACCATAGCTATTCTGTTGCAAATTTATAGCTAGTCTTTCAAGATCTTTTTTTGAAATCCAATTCTTTCTATAAGCGATTTCTTCGGGACAACATATTTTAAACCCCTGTCGTTTTTCTAAAGTTGAAATGAAATGACTTGCTTCTAGAAGGTCAGTATGTGTACCAGTATCAAGCCAAGCGTATCCTCTTCCAAGAGTTTCTACTTTTAAAGTCTTTTCAGCTAAATACAAATTATTTAAATCTGTTATTTCTAATTCATTTCTCGAGGAAGGCTTCAATTTTTTTGCTTTTTCAGGAGCAGAAGAGTCATAAAAATATAAGCCTGTTACAGCATAGTTTGATTTAGGTTGATTTGGTTTTTCAATAATGCTCTTTACATTGTTTTCATCATCAAAATCTACGACTCCAAATTGTTTTGGGCTCTCAACTCGATATGCAAAAATTGTTGCACCATTTTGATTTGTATCAGCTTTTTTTAAAATCTCTTCAAAATTACTTCCATAGAAAATGTTATCACCAAGCACTAATGCTGAACTACTTCCATCTAAAAACTTTTCTGCAATTATTAGGGCTTGAGCTAAACCATTTGGTTGCTCTTGTATTTCATACTTGATAGATATTCCCCACTTACTTCCATCATTTAGTAGTTTTTTGTAGCTTTCAATATCATGTGGCGTAGAAATCAATAATATATCTCTAATTCCACTTAACATTATTGTGGACAACGAATAATAAATCATTGGCTTATCAAAAACAGGTAGTAATTGTTTTGAAATTACACTTGTTGCTGGATATAGTCTTGTTCCAGATCCACCTGATAAGATTATACCCTTTCTGTCCATTTATATTTTATTGAGCTTGATTTTTAAAATTTTCTTTAAATATTCTTGCCATGGTAAAATTTTTAAATCAAATACTTTTTTAACTTTGTTTGTATTTAATCGAGAATTCAATGGTCTTTCGGCGGTCTGAAAATAATCTTTTGATGAAATTCTAAAAATGTTTTCCTTTTTTAATTTCTTTTTAAACTTATATTTTTCTAGCAATCGAATAATTTCAATAGCGAAATCAAACCAACTTATATAGCCGTCTGGTGCAATATTGTATATTTGATTAATAAATTTTGATTCATTTTTATTTTTTTTATAATCTACAACTACTTTCTTTACAGCTGAAGAAATTAATTTAGTACTAGTTGGGGCACCAATTTGATCATCAATTACATTCAGGGACTTCTTATTTTTCGACAATTTTATTATTGTGTTAAGAAAGTTATTTCCATTTTCACTATAAACCCATGAAGTTCTGAAAATTACATATTTACATCCTGAAAGCAGAATTTTCGTGTCAGCTTCTTTTTTTGTCTTACCATAATAATTTTTTGGTCTCAATAGACTTGTTTCAAGCCAAGGCGTATTACCATTACCACTAAAAACGTAGTCTGATGAAAAATGAATTAATAAAATATTACTTTTTTTACATATACTTGAAATCTTATTTGGAGTAATTGCGTTCACAGTTCTAGCAAGTTTTTTATTAACTTCAGACTTATCAACAGAGGTGTATGCCGCAGCATTAATTATAATCTCAGGTTTTATTTTACTGATTGTTTCAATAATGTTCTTTGGATTTCTAAAATCTGCTTTATAAATTTTACTTTCTTTATTAAGACAAATGACTTTGTTACTTTTCTTTAGATCATTTTTGATTTGTAATCCTAATTGGCCTCTTGCTCCAAATATTAGAATTTTCATTATCTCTATCTTTCATCGTAGTTCTTAGATATCCAGCTGTCATATGACTTAGTTTTGATACTTTTAATCCAATCACTATTTTTTAAATACCACTCTATCGTTCTTTTAATTCCCTCTCGAAATTTAACACTTGGTTCCCAGCCAAGTTGAGATTTGATTTTAGTAGCATCAATTGCATACCTTGTATCATGTCCAGGTCTATCATCAACAAATTCAATTAAGTGAGAGTATTTAAGGCCATCCTCTCTTGGTTGCATTTTATCTAATTCAAAACAAATGATCTTCACTACATCGATATTCTGTAGCTCATTTAGACCTCCAATATTATAGGTCTCTGATGGGATACCATTTTTTAAAATTGTTTTGATCGCAATGCAGTGATCATCTACATGTAACCAATCCCTAATTTGGTCACCTTTTCCGTAAATAGGTAATTTCTTATTACTTAATGCGTTTAATATGACTAATGGTATTAACTTTTCAGGGTATTGAAAAGGACCATAATTATTAGAACAATTCGAAATTATACAGGGTAAATTAAAAGTTTTACTATACGACCTAACTAAATGGTCACTAGATGCTTTACTGGCAGCATATGGACTATTTGGCATATATTTATTATCTTCAGAAAAAGGTTTATCATTAATTTTAAGAGAACCATAAACTTCGTCTGTTGAAATATGTATAAATCTAAATTTATTTTTCTGGTCTTCACTTAATTCCTCAAAATAGTCTTTTACATTATTAAGGAGGCTAAGTGTTTCAAGAACGTTTGTCTTAAAAAAAATAGTTGGGTCAAAGATTGATCTATCGACGTGACTTTCTGCTGCAAAGTTAATTATTGCTCGAGGCTTGTAATCAAGTAAACATCCTTGAATTTTTGTAGTATCACCAATATTAGTTTTAACAAACTTATAGTTTTCATTATTCTCAAATTTTTTTATATTATCAATATTTCCTGCATACGTTAAACAGTCAATGTTAACAATGGACTCTTCTTCATTTTTGAACCAATGATGAATAAAATTTGAACCTATAAATCCAGCTCCTCCAGTTATAAAAATTGTCATATGGTGACCTATTTTATTATTTCATTTAAAGTATTAAGTATTTTATTGGGGTCGTGATAACTTTTCATTTTATGATGTCTTTTGAGTTTATTTTCAAAAGAATTAAAGTCATTGTCATGATACAGTAAATTGTATGTTTTTTGAGCCATTTCTTTAACACTAAAATTTTCAACAATAATCCCATCATTTTCATTAGTTATTAATTCAGAAATATTTGCAATATTGAAAGAAATAACTGGGATGCCACACAATAAAGCTTCTGAAGGCATCTGTGGAGCTGAGTCGTCTATTGATGTGAAAAGGAAGACATCAGACCCCAAATAACTCTTTGAATAAGTTTCAGGGTCCTCAGAGTATTTAAAAGTTTCAAGTGAAACATTGTTAAGGTTTAATTCTTTATTTGTGACAATCTCTGAGCAAAGAAATATTATTTTTTCATCATAGTTTAATAGTTTATCAAGATGAGTAAGTACTTGAATAATTAATTGTGATCCCTTTCTAAAATCATCTAAGCTATACGCACAACTAAAAATTTTTTTAATTTTTTTGTTATTTTTCAAATTTTTCGACGGTTTAAAATAATGATGGTTTATAGGCAATGTTGATAACCAATATTTGCTAAAGTTAAATTCACTCTGTTTTGCTAACTGTAAGTCTCTTTTTGAAAAGGTCATTATTTGTGGTGAGATCCTATTTATGATTTGTTTCTTTAGATGCAATTGCTTATAAAATAGGTCTTGATCAGGCCTTTTTACTTCGATTCCATTAATACTACGATATTTACTATATTCCTCTAAAAGGAAATGATAACCGCCTGTAATATGTGCATGATCAAGCATAACAAATATTATTTCGCAATTATGTTTTGATTTTAAATATTCAATATCATAAATGTTTAAAAAATCACTTACCCAATGAACAAATAAAAAATCTATTTTTTTAATATTTTTAACCACATTTCTATTTAAACCTTTTTCTCGTAGTTCTTTTCTTTGATAAAAACAGTAAGCAGATTCATATTTATTAAATTTTTTTTCTCTTCTTTTATTAAAATATTTCTTTGGTAAGACAAATTTTAAAAAATTTTTTATGATTAGTGAAATTTGATATAAAATTTTGATTGAAATATCTTCTTTCGAAATAAGAATAGAGTTGTATCCTTGTTTCAAAAATAAACTGTGAATTCTATTTGCTGCCATACCTGCACCACCTTTAGTGGAGGAGGCTAAATGAACAATTTGCTTATTTTTTCTATTCAATAATCCATTTGATGAATTCATTTTGTTGCTTCTAAAAAAATTGAGTCAGTGCCTTTTTTGGGATTTCCATTCTTGTCGATGTCAAGGGTTAATGGGAAGTTCTGTATTTTGGTATTATCATATTCGACAAAATTAATTTTTGAAAAACCAGCTTTAATAATTATTTCTTTAAGATTGTATCTATCATAAATCCATTTATGAAGCTCACCAACTTCCGCCATACTTACATTTTGATTACGAAATGTAGTTGGCAAAAGACTAATCAATATTTTGGTATATAATTTTTCAACCATTGACGGTAATTTTTGTAATATCGATCGATTTTTTCTTTCTTTTTCCTCAGCCATGATATCAATGACATCTCCAGATCTTTTATTAATATAATTCTGCATTTCCACATCATTTGATTTAATTGCGTCTTCAATTTTTCTTGCTAGCCTGCCTCCAGGCTTATTTCTAACAAATTGATCAATTATTGATGTCATAACGTAGTCAGCCTTAGTCGTATCTTGTAACTCTCTCCTCTTAAGATATTCAATTACCATCTTTTCAAAATCAAGAGTAACTAGTCTCAAAATACCATTTTTCTTCAATATTCTTTTACACTCGTTTAGAAAGAAGAGCACTTTATCTTCAGGGATATGCTCAATGAAGTGACTACAATATATAGCTTCTATAGAATCGCTTTTTAAGGGAAGTTTTCCTAACAAATCAATTTTCTTAACCCCTTTATTTTTTATGAAGTCGCAATTTAACCACTGATTATTGTTTATATAATTTTCACCACAGGCCAAATTAAGATATTTGACACTGTTCAAATTATAACTCATGTTTTAACCGCAACCCTTCCAGTATAGTCAGAGGGAATAAATAGAGGTTTATTTTGCATTTTTGAAAAATATTCATCAACAGCTTTTTTGCATCCTCCCCAATGACCATAATCATCAATTAATATAACACCCCCTTTTTGTAATTTAGGATATAGGACCTCAAGCTCAATTTTTGTTGACTCGTACCAGTCTGTATCTAATCGAAGCACAGAAATTTTATCTGGCACATTTGACTTATTTAGAAGTGTTTTAAGTATATCTCCCTCAATAAACTTAACATCTATATTCTTCTGGTATTTTTTAATATTATTTTTTACGTCCTCTAATGATGCGTAGCACCATTTATTGTGATCAATTGATATCTTGGAGTCATATTCTTTAAAGGCATATTGACCAGTGTTATTTTCAAAGTCATATGCTGTAGGCTCAGTCATGCCAGCAAATGTATCATACATCCATATTTTTTTACTGGACTTAAATTTATTTAAAATATGTAGAGCAACGATTGAATTTCCTCCTCTCCAAACACCGCATTCAACAAAATCTCCATCAATAATTGAGTTACAGGCATATTTTATGGCAAATAATGTTGAAGTTAATCTTTCAACTGATGTCATAGACAAATTATCTTTAATGATTTCCTCAATAAGTAATTTCTCATCTGTATCAAGGTCAATAAGGTTTGGAACTGAGTTTATTTTTTTTAATTCTAAATTAAATTTTTTTAATAATGTGGTAATAAATGATTTTATCATGTAAGTTTTTTTATTTATTTTAGATAATTCATTATATAGCCTAATAAATTTAATTTTTCCTGCTTAAAGTTTTGATTAGCTATATTATTTATTAAAGACTCAAAATCTTCATTTACATTGGGCCAAATATTCACTTTTTGAGTTGAAAGTTTAGAATTAAAATTTGAAGTATAAACAGAATTTTCTCCAGAATTATCATGACCAATATTTCTCACATATGATTTGAGAGGATTCAGACAAAAGCCTGAATTTTCAAAAATTGTTGTCATCCAAAAAATAGCCCATGTGTCAATTTTACCATTGTTATTTTCTTCGACTTGCTTCCAAAAATTGAATCTGTTTCCTAAATTAAATTGACTTATCTTTTTTTCGCTCCAATCATTTATGAGTGACTCAGGATTTTTTTTATAATGTAACCATCTATCCGCCCATGTACCCCATCCCCAGCAATTCATCACTTTCCAAAAAAAAGCTTGATTAAATTTATTTGCACCTGATTTGTTATTAGGATAGTTCCATCCGCTTATGTGCCATACATCTGGATTATTTTTGTATTGATCTAATGCTCTATTCATAAATTCAAGAAAAAGAGGGCTTGTCACAACATCATCTTCAAGAATTATAGCTTTATCAAAATTATTTAAAACTTCTGATACACCACTCACAATACTTTTTGATAAACCGTAATTTTTTTCTCTTTTAATTATTTCAGGCTTATTTTCGAAATCAAAATTTTCAACTATACCTCTAGCCAAGATTACATCTTTTATTTCCTTATCATTTTTTGCTCCATCACAATAAACAATTAATTTAGATTGATTAAAAAATTTATTTAATGATAAAGATTCTAAAACTTTTCTAGTGTGCTTTGGTCTATTGTATATGAATAGAACTATTGGAGAATAAGACAAAATTAGTCATCCTTTTTATATTTAAATTTAGGTTGACCCCAGTTGTTTAATAAGGGGAAAAAATCTTTTTCCGAGCTATACAACTTTATACCACGTGCAGCCAAACATCCAATGATAATACTATCTGCTAAAGAATGTGCTTTTGTATTATTTTTAAGTCTTACATCTTGAATAATTTTATCTGACTCATAAAAATGTTTTAGGTCATTGCCATCTTCCTGAAAAAGGTTAAAACCCTCAAAAGTGATAGTTTTTGCTTTGAGGAATGCACACAAAGCAATGGTAAATCCACCTGTTGAAGCCAAACTTAAGTCGTTGTCCTCAATCCAATTTACTTTTAAGATTTTTTTAAGAATCATCTTTCTTACATTTTTGTTAACACTTTTGAAATTACTGTAATTTGCTTTGAGTATCTCTGGAGAGCCACCTTTTGAATAATTCGATTGGACTGAAATTAATTTGCCTAAATACATATCTTTTAATAATTCATTTTTTACGATTACGCTTCTAGATGGTTTAGTCGTTGCAATGTCTTTATCAATCAACTCGTTGTCAACAATTGTTAAAACCGGATCTGGCAAATTATTTTTTTTTGCATTTAAAGCTGAACCATTACAAGAAATAATAACCTTATCATCTGAAAAATGATCTAAATTTAATTTTGGTGCAGAGCCAACTATAAACACGTGCTTATTACTAAGTGAAATAAAATTCTTTAGACTAAAATAATTAATGAAATTAAGTGCTTCTTTGATTGTATTTTTCATTTAATTGAACACTTGTCATAAAATTCATTTTCGATTGTATTCCACATTTCCTGCCAGTTATTAGCAAATAACTTTTTTGATTTTATTTTTCTGAACTTTTGAGGCTTCCATCTGTCTTCTAAAAAAACCAATATATGTTGCATTAATTGTTTTGGATCTCTAGGGTCAAAGAAACTTACGTTAGTGTACTGGCCAAGAGTTTCGCGGGAGTAGTCAAGATTAGAGATCATAATTGGAAGTTTATAGCTAATTGCTTCAGATACTGGGAGGCCCCATGTTTCAAGTTTCGAGGGAAAGATAAGTGCATCAGCTTCTTTGTATAGCAAATCCATATTTTTATTAGACTGAAGACCAATAAATTTAATTTCTTTTAAGTGAGAATACTTTTTTTTCAAATAAGCAGCGTACTTATTCTCATTTCCTGATATAGTGATTTTTACAACAAATTGTGGAGTTTTTTGTCTTCCAATTAAATTAACCGCATCGCAAATTAATTCTATATTTTTATGAAATCGGGGTAAAGTTGGATATATAAAAATCTTCTTCTTGTTTTGCTTTGTTTTTTTATGTAATTTTTTTTGAACATCTAAAATTGGTTTAGCCACAATTATTTTTTTATGGCCTGTCATTTTTGTGAATTCTTTCCTAAGCCATTCTTGTTGGACTATTATAAGATCATTTTTGTGAATATTTAACCTGTATATTATATTATAAAATAAATTACGAATAAGTGAAGCTGGTTCAAAGTAGATATCTCTAATCCTAAGTTTATAAAAAGGTATTGGACAATGACAATAAACAACCTGATACTTAGAATGTATAATTGAAGTAATATCTTGAAGAGAAATCCATACATCAATATTCAGTTTCAATGACAGATTTTTAAACACATAAAATTCATGATATAATCGACTTAACCAAGATCTTTTACTCTCAGGATACTCAAGAATTTTAATTCTCTTATTTTTAATGTTTATTAAATTTTTATTGTTCGTAATTATATAAATTTTAGTGTTTGAAAAATTTTTAATTGCAGACTCAATAGCTTGATTCAGAATAGTAAGGGGCCCTCCTTCATTTATATTGGGCGCACAAATTAGCAAATTATTTATCAATTTTTTCACGTTTAATAAATTTGAAAATTATTTCACCAAAAGTAAAACTTAATAAAAGTCTTTTAAAAATAGTTTTTAAAAGTGAAAATAATGTATATCTTATAGACCAATATAATCCAAAATCTAAATTCAAATATATTGCCTTTGCCGACTCGTAAATCGCAATAAATGGCTTCTGATTACTTATTCCTACATTATCCATTTTCACAATATAATATGGATAAAATTTTGCTGAAATAGATTTACTTGATCTTAATAAGAACTCATAATCTCCACAAATCTGGTAATTTTTATTAAAATTACCGTTTTTTAAAAATAGTGATTTGTGATGCAAAGATCCAGGGTGGCCGATCGTAATATTATTCTTAATGGCTTTAAGGTTCCATTCATTACCTAAATTACCTAAAAAATTTTTTTCACTATCCTCCATAAAAATGATACCACTTATGAAATTTGTTTCTTCATTTTTTAGGTGTGATAACAAAGAGGACAATGTTTTTTCGCTATAAAACCTATCTCCAGCACCTAGAAAGGAAATCCAATCTCCATTGCTGTGCATTATACCTTTATTCCAAGCATCATAAATTCCTTCATCTTTTTCCGATAAATAAAAATCGATCTTATTTTTATGTTCTTTAATTATACTCTCTGTTGAGTCAGACGATAAGCCGTCTATAATTAATAATTCTTTTGATGGATAATCTTGCGAATTAACAGAATTAATTGTGTCTAATAATTTTTTACCATTATTTAAAGTGCTTACAATAATACTTAATTTTGGCAATCTGTTACTTTGAGGTGTTTTTAACATTATAATTTAGAGGTATTGTTGAAATTAAAAATATACCAAGAAAAAGTGTAGATCTTGCATAATTTGGTTCTTTAATTAAGCAACCAATGATTAAAGAAAGTGCAAAAGTAAAATTAAATACAATATAATTAAAAATTTTACCGTTGCTTTCAGTATTAATTATATAATTTCTAAATTGATTTATCTTATAAAGTATAAAACATAAAAATAAAAGCACTGGAAGTAATCCAATTTCAATAAGAAGTCTCCATAAGAGAGAAAATGCATCTTTAAGTGTTAAATCATAAATTCTATAATATGCAAGTCTTTCGCCATAAAGTGAGTCAAATTCAAAGTATCCTGTAGAACCAATTCCATATCCTAATATTGGTGATGACTTCATTACAGCTAATACTTGATCAAAACCTCTTAGCCAGCTCAAAAGAGAAGGATTGGTCATTGCAAGAGGGTCAACAAATATATTTACTCTGTCATAATAATGAGAATATGAGAGTAATGTGTAAGCTAAAATTATTAAGCTTAATAAAATCACGAAAAATACAGTAATCTTTATTAAGCTTACTCTAAAAGATAACCAAAGAGAAACAACAATGCCTGTACCAAGAATGAACGTTGCAACATGCATTGACCTTGCAAGAAATGCCGCTGAAAGAAATAATAAGGCATATGCCGAATAAGAAATAAGATACTTTCTCTGCATTTTGGCTAATATAATTGTTGCTATAGAAGCTGCAGAGGCTGAAAAAAGCGCTAAAGCTGCGTAACTTGGTTCAGAAAAACCTGCTTTAGGACGAAGTAAATAAAATTTGGTTGGTCGACCCTCAATGTATTGTGCGTATATTTCAGGAGTAATTATGAAATAATATTCTATCCACATATACACTGCTGAAATAGTTACAAGAATAATAATGATCTGTGTGACTATTTTCTGAGAATAATCATGTAAAAAGTTTCCATTTATTAATATAAGAACCAACGATGAAAGCCAGATGATTCCAGATATAAATCTATAATATGGTCCTATATTAAAATATATTACTGTTAAACACTGTAAAATAATAAACAAAGAAATTATAATTAGTATTTTCTTATTCATATATAGACCTGAAATTAGTACTAATAGAATATTCGATATAAATAAAAGGCTTGTGATGTCGTATGCCCCAGTAAAGAATCGTATAGCTAGAAATTGTAAAGGGAAAAACATGACTGCTAAGTATATTAACACATTTGTAATACTTATCGTTTTCATATTAAATATTCATAATTTATTCAAAATTAAGTAATCTAATTCCATCTTTTAAGTAAATCTCCTGCTTAAAACCTACTGAATTTAAATTTTTTCTGTGAGCATATCGATACTCTGGACCTGCATATTTTGATTTTCTTACTACGTAGTTTAAAGTAGATTTTTTATGATACTTCGTAATTAATTTAAAAATTTTTTTTAAACTTAAGTTTTCATCTGAAACTATATTAAAATACCTCATATTTTTTTTGTCAAAGCAAATCAATAGCATAGCTTGAATAAAATCGTCAATATGCAGCCAGCTTCTATTTATTTTTTCATCACCCCAGATTTCAATTTTATTATTTTTTTTTATTTCACTATTCCAATGGTTGATGACTGTTTTTGAGTCGTTTCCATAAATAGAAAATATTCTACAAATTGTAAAATTTAATTTGGTGTTCTCTAAAAATTTTTCACTTAACAATTTACTTAATCCATATAAACCATCAGGATTATAAGGTTTATCTATTTCTTTTTCGTACTTACCATTGCTAAGACGTAGCATATTATCATCATAAGCAGAAGATGATGAAGCATACAGAAACTTGCTATGCTTAATCGCTTCACAAATTTTAAAAAAATTTATATCCATTAAATTGTTATCCATGATGAGATTTTTTTTGTGAGTTACTGAGTATCTATCATTCGGATTACTAGCTAAATGGATAATATAATCAACTTTTTTTGGAAACTTGTTATTGGTATTATATTTAGTAAGGTCGCATTTTATCAATCTTACTTGATTATTAATTTTAATATTTTTTTTTGATTTATTATAAATTGCAAAAATAAAACTTTTTTTATTTACAAGGTATTTTATTAAATTTGATCCTAAATAGCCATTTGCTCCTGAAATGAGAAAAGTTTTTCCATCCAAATTTTTGTGAGGTATCATTTTACTCTTTTGAGATAACCCATAGGATTAAGAGTAAGAAAATATTTATCTTCGAATTGACTATCCTGGAGAAATTTACTTCCTTCTGATGTAGATAAAAATTCCTTTAAAGCAGTTAAAGGGTTGTTGCCTTTAGCATAATTTTTATTTTTACCATGAGGATTCTTACTAAATAACTCAACATGAGTATCACCACACAGTAGGTAATTATTTTTCGAAATAAATTTAGAATACATTTTTAATTCTTGAATAACATTACTGTGTGAATGATCAGAATCAAGATGAACAAAAATTTTCTTTGATTTTTTCGTTATCTTATCAATTTCTCGTAAGATGTTTTTCTCAGTTGATTTGCCCTCAAGAAGAATAATTTTTTTACTAAGTTTTGGAAATTTATTAATCCTCTTTCTAATCTCTACCGGAATATAACTGTCAATTCCAATTATTTTTTTACCTTGGAATGAATTAAAAATTGAAGCGTAGTAGAGTAATGATCCGCTCCATGCAACTCCAACTTCAATTATATAATCTGGTTTAGTTTTAAAAATTATTTCTTGTATTGCAAATAGGTCTTGAGGTAATTGTAAAATAGGCTCTCCAAACCATGAAGTTTGATGGGCCACTCTATATTTTAACAGATAAGGTAGAGTCACCTTATATTTTTCAAGCGTGTTTTTTTTTCTAAATAAATTTTTTGTTTTTGAAAAGTTAAGTTTTTCAAATTGTTTTTTTGTAATTATCATTAGTCAATTGTTTTAATTCCAACTGTAGTTTGCCTATTTTGAACTTCATGTGACTCAATTAAACTTAAATTCAAAAATGACCTACCAAGCAAATCACCAACTTGGTTATTGCTCTTATTATTTTTTAGCACAGTATCAACTCCATGAAATAGTCCATTATAAAAAAGGATTAAATCACCAGAATTTATTTTATGATCAATATATATTTTTTCTTTTTTGTTATTAAAGACATAAAATCCACCTTCATCGTAATCGCTGCCAAACTCAGTGATATAAACACCACATGTAACTTTTGTTATATTTATTGGATCTTTGTGTAATGAAATGTGACCTCTCCCGAGTGGGTAGTATATCAGTTGCATACGCTGAATGATTTTATCTTTGGGTGTATTTTTAATGATAATTTGAGGATCATATTCATTCATTAATATTACCTGATTAAAATACGGTTGCATTAAACTTGAAAGTCCACTTTGATCAGAGTTCCAAGGAAAAAAGTACCAAGAAAAATCATTCGTAGTATAGTCACCTTTTCCAGAAAAATTTGACTTGTAGAAAATATTTCCTACGCCCTCCACCATTTTTGTATTATCTGTAGGTTCCTTTTTATCGTTATATATTTTTCGAAAAATATTTTTTAATTCTGATGAATTGAAAGCAGACCTCAATACATAAATATTTCCATTAATTATATTCTTTTTAATTGACAACAAATATTCATTATCAAAAAATTGATCTTTGTTAATTTCTTTTAAGTCTGAAAAGTGAGTCATAGGAGTATATCTTTAAATCTTTTTTGCCAAAAAATCATCTATCAAATTTAGCTTTAATTTACTTATATTTTTTTTATTTTTATGATTGGTAATAAATTTAAAATATAGATAAATTGTGTATAGTAAAACAAATTTTTGTGTTAAATAAAATTTTATTTTTGTCAAAAATGTCTTTGATTTTTCAAACATATGCTTGTTTTCTATTCTTTGAAAAAGATATTCAGAATAAAACAGATTAATAAATTTATTTTCAAATTCTTTTAATTGAATTTTATTTTTAAACTTACTTAACTTAGTAATACTTTTTATAAATTTCTTTCCCATTGAAGTTCTTGATAGAATTTTACCTATCAATATCTCAGTATCACTATATTCACTTTTAAGTCCCATTCTATTTTTGTGATCTTGATGTAGCATAAAAATATATCCTGCTCTTAAACACTTCCCTCTTGAACAAATAAATAAGAAAGTAAATAGATCATGAATTATAATATTGTCAAATCTTGATCTCTTAGAAATTTTCCAAGCATCTAAAATATCGTCTCTTTTAACTATATCATGCCAGATGCCATTAGATTTTTTTGTAAACTCTAAAATTCTTTCATGTGGTTTATTACTTAATATTGATCCTTTTTTATATAATGTATCTTTAACAATTAATTTTCCATATAAGCCATTAGGTGAATTAACTGAGAACGTTTTAATCAATCCCCGTGCTGCTGAGTAATTTTTATCACTTTTTAATTTTTTTAAGGCTTTAACCAATCCATTTTTTATATAAAAATCATCATTACTAGCAAATAAAACGTATTTAGTATTAATCTTTTCCAAGGCTCCTATAACTTTACTTCTATAAGTATTAAAATTTTTATCTGGACCAAAATATTTATATTCAAAAAACTTATTATCATCGAAAAGACTAGTTTTTTTCTTGGATCCATCTGCAACAAATACAGATATATTCATTTTACTTCTTTCAAAATAGGATAACCATCGTTTAGAAAAGTCTTCTCTGTCTTTTAATAAAAGAAGTAACGTTAGGTCCTTCATTATTTTTGTTTATATAGAAGGTTGATGCTATTTTTTAGACGATATTTTTTCTGAAAGTTGTCCATATTTATTTCACCTAATTTATTTAGTCGTAATGTATGCGCATAACTACTGTTAATAAGTTCATAATTTGATTTAAATATTTTCTTTATTTCATTAATGTCCAAAAACCAGTGTGGCATTTTATATTTGAAATATTTTTGCAGGGTGCAGAATGTCTCAATTTTACCAGCATAGATATCAATCATTAGAATATATTTTGCATTTAAACTCTTTATGAATTTAAGAGTCTCTTTAAAATCATGAGTATATTGTAAAGACGATCCTAAAAAGATCACATCATAATTTGTTTTCATAAGATTTTTATGATCTGAAATATACTTTAAGTTTTTGTTTTTGATTAACTTCTTTTTAAATAGATTATCTCCAATTTCACAAATATTTTTTAGATCATAAATAATATATTCAATATTATTTATCATATTGGTATTAGTACATTCTAACATGTTTGCATAACCTACACCCCATCCACCACCATAATCTAAAACTCTAAGCTTCTTTTTTTTATAAATTAGAGAAATAAGGTATATAAAGTATTGTGTATGCTGTTTATAAAAAGATGGTATTTGAATTTGTTTATTCAAACACTCTAAGATTTCACGAATAATTTTTTTTTGATTCTTTATATATAAATGCGAATTAAATGAGTCTTTGTCTGTTAAATTAGAGAGTGCCTCATAAAAATTCTTGTAAACACCTTCATAAATATAAATCACAATCCTTCAGTCTCCTTAAATGAATTTGCATTGGACAAAATTCTTATGGTTTCAACAATAGCTTTGTTTTCGTTACCACTTACTTTAAAGCCCTCATTTTCAAACTTTTTGACTGACACTTCATATGAAAATTGATTCATTATATCACTGTCCGTCATTACAACATTTAAATCTGGTATTTCTGTTTTTATAACATTTAGAATATCATTGACAGTTAAGTTTTTTGTTAAAACGTTATAAATTTCGCCATTAAAAAGATTCTTATTTATAACAATTTCAATTGCATTAATGGCATCAATCAAGTCAAGATAAGGTCTTTTTTGATGTAAAGCAGTTTTCCATACAGTTAGTGGCTCATTCATAACTGCCTGCCAGCAAAACTTATTAACTGCTGTATGAAATCTCATTCCTTTAGATGTGCCAAATATAGTTCCAAATCGTAATATAACGAAATTTGAAAATTTCCCTAGATTTCTCAAATTATTTAAGTAGTTTTCTTCTTTCAGTTTGGTTTTAGCATATGGACTCTGAGGATTTAATTCAGCATTACTGCAATTCTCATCAACAACTTTTTTGGAAGTGCCATAAATACTTGAAGTTGATACAGCTATTAAACTAGTATCTGTAGATATACACTGTTCAGCAATTCTTTTTGTCGATTTAAAATTATTATCTTCAACTTGAATAGGATTTTGAACGCTTGACTCAGCATCTGTCGTTGCGGCAAGATGAATAACTAAATCACATTTTATTAATTCATTATGTAAATCAATATTTCTTACGTCACCCTCAATAAATTTATATTTTGCTTCTGATGGTAAATTAAAAATTGATGGATATCTATTTGTTGCCAATGAGTCTACAGCAACTATGTAAAGATTATTATATTTCTTTGGAAGATTATGAAGTAAATAAGATCCTATATGACCCAATGCTCCTGTGATTAATATTTTCATTTGTTTGTTAAATCTTTAAATCTTTTATAATCTCTTATATATTCACTTTCATTGTATTCGCCATCTGACAAGACTGTTAAGATATTTTCTTTTTCTAAGTATTTCTGATGGCACCATATCATAGGGGGCACAATAATTCCTTTACTAGGTTCGTCTAAAATAAAATTTTTTTCATTTGTTCCGTCTTCACATGCCAACATAACTTTGCCATAGGAACAGAACATGAATTGAAAATATTTTGTATGGGCATGGTATCCTCTTACATCTCCTTTTGATGCATATATTTGAAAAAATCTTTTAAATTCAAATGTTGTTTCGATATTAGACTCTACTTTTATTAATGTACCATTTTTATCTATAAACTCTGGTATTTTTACTATTTTTATATTTTCTATGCTCATAAGACTTAACTTATTGAATTAGTAATTATTTAGGAGTTTTATTACTCTGGTAACTTCTTTATTACTTAACTCTGGATATATCGGAATAGATAATATTTTTTTTGATGCTTTTTCAGTATTTTGAAGTCTTCCAATTTTTTTCAACTCTTTTTTATAACCTTTTTGTAAATGAATTGGGATTGGATAATGTATCCCAGTAAATACGTTATTCCTTTTTAAAAAGTTTATTAATTTTGTCCTATTTTTTGTCTTTATTACAAATAAATGATAAACATGAGATGAATAATTACGTTTACTAACAAATTCAATTTTTTTATTTTTTATTTCAGATAAATATAAATTTGCAATCGTTTGTCTCTTTTTATTTTCATTTTCCAGATAATTCAGTTTTATGTTTAATATACCTGCTTGAATTTCATCTAATCTTGAGTTGCGTCCAGAAATTTCACTAATAAATTTTGTTTTCCATCCGTACTCTCTTAGCAATTTTATTTTACTATATATTTTTTTATTATTTGTCGTTATTACCCCAGCATCACCAACTGCACCTAGATTTTTGGTTGGATAACAACTAAAGCATCCTGTAATACCAAATGACCCAAGTTTTTTATTTTTGTAAGTAGCTCCATGAGCTTGAGAAACATCTTCAATTAATTCAATCTTATTTTTGTTACAGATATCTATTAAAGTATCTAATTCAACACTTTGACCATATAGATGTACAGCAATTATTGCTTTAGTCTTTTTATTTATTGCTTTTATAACTTCATTAGGATCAATTTGCAGATAATCTTCATCTACATCCACAATTACAGGTACTGCTCCAACGTTTTTTATTGCAGCAACTGTCGCGACAGCAGTATGAGATACAGTTATCACTTCATCCTTTTCTCCAACTCCAATAGCCTTTAAACTAATTTCTAGAGCATCAGTACCATTTGCAACTCCTATCGCATATTTGGTTCCAATAAATTTAGAGAAGTTTGTTTCAAAATTCTCAACTTCTTTTCCCAGAATGTAACTATTTGAGTTGAGAATTTTCTGAACTTTTTTTGTGATTTCACCTCTGTATTTCTTGATTTTAATAGAGGGATTTGCATAAAAAATTTTCATAAAATTTTAACTGATGGAACAAAAAAGATCCACTTACCTCCATTACTTGAAAATAATTTTTCTTTTTCTATTATTTCATCAGCATGGTTCCAAGCAAAAAGTACTGCATACTCCGGCATATCATTTTTAAAGAATTTATGATCACGAAGTGGTATGTGAGATCCTGGAGTTAATTTCCCAATTTTAAGAGGTGTAGTGTCATATATATACTCTATTAAATCATTATTGATACCGCAGTAATTGAGTATTGTTGTACTTTTTGATGTAGCTGCGTAACCAACTACTTTTTTTCCATTTTTCTTCAGTTCTTTCAATAATTTTAATAACTTATTCTTTGATAAAATTACATTTTGATTAAACCTCTCAAAGGTTTCTAACTTATCAAGGCCTTGTTTCAATTCCTTTTTTATTATTTCTCTGACTGATCTCTTGATTTCATATTGATTTTTATTAGCTAAAACGTATCTCATTGAGCCACCATGAGTTGTTTGAGGGATCAAATCAATTAGTTCCATGCCAACTTTATTGAATAAATGCTGCACCGATATTGCAGAAAATAAAAAGACATGCTCATCATAAATTTGATCATACGATGTTTTTTTGATAACGTCGCCAAGGTAAGGCTCTTCAAATACCATAACACCAGATGGTTTCAATAAATTTTTAACACCTTCTGCTAATTCCAATATATCGGGAATGTGACAAATAACATTTGCGGCAAGTATTGCGTCAGCTGAGCCATATTCATTCTTTACTAGATTTGAACAATCTATATCGAAAAATTTTTCTAAAATATTTATTCCAGTATCTTTAGCAACTTTTGCAACATTCTTTGAAGGTTCAATGCCTAGATGTGAATAATCATTTTCTTTAAAATTTTTTATTAAAATGCCATCATTACAACCTAGCTCAACAATAAACGGATTTTTAGACAAATAGCCTGAATTGGATACATATGAATAAAAATTTTTAAAATGCTCTTTCATATAATTAGAAGTGCTTGAAAAAAATGCATAATTTTCGTGAAACATTTTTGATGGCTCTGGTTGTTCAATTAATTGAAACATTTTGCTTTCTTCACAAAAACCTGTTCTCATGTTGTAAAAATACTCTTTATCAATATTTTTACTTTCAATGAAACCATTACCTAATGGTTGATCGCCAAAATCATTTATCAAATGTAGTGGCTTTCCCGAGACTCTACAATTTTGCATCAAATAGCTCCTTTATGACTAATCGCTTAAACTCTTTTCATAGATCTTATCTAACACTTCACTAAATAAAATATCTTCTACTTTTATTTTCCTCATATTAATTTCGAATTCTTTATAACCACATCCAGACAGTCTTTTTAAATTATTTGTCAAATAAACCCTGATACTTTTTTGATCAGAAGACATTCTTTTTAATTCAAAATTACAGATATACATATATAAAATTTCTTTTTCTTTCAAGCTAGGAGGCTTCCATTTTTCGTCCTTTAATCCAGATAAAAGATCTGCATAATCATCTTTTTGCTTCCAAGTTTTTAAAAATTGGTAGTGAGACCCCCATGGTCCATTAGTCCAACCAATTGCTGGCTGATCTAAATATACAAGTTCTAGTGCTATATTGCCATGATGGGTAATTCCATATAATTTTTTATTCTTACATAAAGCAACTAATGATGAATTCTTATCTAGAAAAATAAATTTTTCATTTTTTTTATAAATTTTATAAATTTTGTTAAACGCTATTTTATTTGCTCGTGAAGCTATAAAATCAGCACTTGGGTGAGATTTTATTAAAATTTTCTCAACACTATTATTATCAAATAGTTTATCAAGAGTGAATATTGTCCATTCATATAGATCATTAAATCCATCAAGTCCATCTGCATAAAGTGCATCAGAAAAATCATGGAGGAAAAGAACAATATTTAATTTGGTATGATCTAAATGAACTTTTAAACCTTTATCATCATATATTTCATCTTCAAAATTGTTATTAGTGAAGTTTTTGTTTGAGAAACTGTCGATAATTGTATCAGGACTGTATACTCTCTTATTAAGATATTCATTTGATAATTCATAATTAAAATTATTAGATTTAGGTTTTTCCGCGATCCAAGGATTATTATATGTACTTGAAGGGCAAATTTTAAATTTTTTTAATGGATTATGAATCTCAAGTATATGAATATCTTTTTTTCTAAAATTTCTAAGCCAAATTTGATGAGTATAAAATGGTTCAGAAGGACATATAAAATTTTCATCTCTTTTAAAAATCTTTGTAGAACTTGCAAGATTGTTTATATAAATGCCATTTACAAAATTGATAAACAGGCCAAGAGTATTCTTTAGTTGGCCTCCAGTTTGAGAATAAATTCTTACAGTATAAGAAGCTATCAAATCACCGATGTGGATATTATTATGATGAATATTTAAAAATTTTTGAGGTAGAAAAGAAAATTTATCAAAACAATTCTTATATAATATTATGGCTGTAAAAATACTCTTAAATAATATGTTTAATTTAAATATGTAATTATTTTTTTGTTTTTGAAAATTTATATTTAAATTATTATACTTTATTAGAAATTTGCCATCTCTTTTTAGAGTTTGATATATAGAATTTTTATCATAAACCTTATCAATAATCGCAGAGTCTAGAATAGACTCAAAAATGAATAAAAGTTTGTTAATAATTTTACTATGAACTTTATTTTTTACATTTGATATTTTTGATAATAAGTAATTATTGATGCTTACTCCTAAAAATGAGATTAAAAATGACAGTAATTTTTTTAAAACATTGTTTCTTGATAAATTAAGAGGTGATTGCAAAAGCATTATAGTAACTTCTATATTATCATATTCTTTTTTATCATATTGATCACAAATCCAAAATGCTGATCTTATCAGCTCTAGTAAATATCCGGCCAATGGATAGTCAACTGCAAATAAAACTATTTTTAGATTTTTTTTTATCAATCTTTTCTCAATAAACTGTCTAACAAATAACTATCTTCGATAGAAAACCAGAATTGTTTGTTTGTATTAATTGGCCAAGTTATAAAGCGTGGAATTATTACATTATTTACGCTAGATACTAATTTATCTAGTTCCAAAATTGCCTCACTGTAATTGCCCCGCTTAAGAAAGAAAGTATTTCTTACTTTTTTATATCCCAAGTCAGTTATATCTCCATCATTAATACCTAGATCACTTAAATATTTTTTTAATTTTTTAATAATTGAATCTGGGTTAGCAGAAGAATCAGTTTCAATCTCAATAGCTAATTTTCTTTTGTTTCTTTTTGTTTTTAAATTTTTAGGAAATGAAAGTCTCTTTAATCCCTTTATATCATTAGATAAAGTAATTATTTCAGTAAAATTATTTATTTTATATTTTTTATAATTTCCAATTTCAAAAAGGTAAACATAGTAATCTTTCTTTTGTAAATTTATTTTAGAAATTAATTTTAAATCCTTGAGTTGGCTAGATATAAAGGGTACAGGCACAGTTATAACATTTAATTCATTTTTATCTCCAAAAACTCTATTTTTTTTAAGTTTAGAAAAATTGATTTTATTATTGAGATGAATATTAACATTTTTTTTATCCAGAAAATACCTTACTTTTTTTGAAATCTCTGAAAATAAACCAGATATTGGAATTGCGTATTTTTGAATTATTTTTTTATCACGAACAAGACTATTATATCGGTTACCCTCATCATCATTTACCAGACGGTAATTCTTACTGTAAAACCAGGGAAAAATTTGTCCAAACTTTTTATTAACTTCAAACAAATTAATATTCTGAGCTGTGCTAATAAATTTTTTTTCTTGTAAACTTAACTTGCTTAACAGGTCGTTTGGGTCTGACACAGATATATTTTTTTCTGTCTTACTAAATAAAATCTTCTTAGATTTATAATAATCAAAGCCATATTCTCTTATTTCCCTGTCTATAAGTATTCCTCTTGGTTCATCATAAATGTTAAACTTAACTCCAATTTTCTCGAGAAAATCCAATAAGGCATTTGATCTAGGAATCTCTAATGCGTGAAATCCAGGATTTAACAAATTATCATTTATATTAATTTCCTTCCAAGCATTTATTATTTCACTAGACTGATCAATTAAGTTGATTCTTATTTTGTCATTTAATTTTCTTAAATTAAGTGCAAGCATGCACCCATAAAAACTTGTACCAATGATATTAACTGCTTTGTAGGTCATCAATTTTTTTTGTTAAGAAGTATACTGGCATAGTATGAGAAGAAAATCCTTGCTTAAAAAGTGAAATATCCTCTTCTTTTTTATCTGGAGGTGGTTCATTGTTTTTATTTGCTTTTCTTCCAACCCGATACCACTTTATCTGCCGCTTAATCATTTCTTCAATTGCAATATACTGTACTAAGTGACCTATTGGTCTATCAAACAAGCTTCGATCAAAAGCTCCAACTCCATATTCACATTCAGATTTTGTGTGCCAATAAAATCCACATGCAATCATTTTATTTTTTTCATCTCTGAGATACGCAAGAAAAGCTTTTTTATCTCTGATTAATTCATGTTGAATGTTCCAAGTTTCCTCTGATCTCGTAACTCTACCTGCTGCCTCAAAGTGAAGTTCTTTAAACTCAGACCAAGTCTCTTTATCATATTTGGTTAGTTTGAAACTTTTCCATGTACTTAATGCAGAACTAATAAGTGGTTTATAGCTTTTTCTAAAGTTTTTCTTAATTTCATCAAGATTTGAATTAATATCTAGAAATAAATCATATTCGACTCTTAATTTTTGTAATTGATTTGTATGCATTGCAAACCATAGCGGCAATCCTGGTGAGTTAAAAAATGGAAAATAACTGTTTAGAAATTTTTTGTTAATCTTAAGCTTGTCACACATAAATTTCAAAATTTTATTAAGATCATATATTACTTTTTTTCTATTTTTTTTTGATGAAGTATTTGAAAATATTGGAGGCAATAATGGAACTCTAAAGCTATTTAAGTTATATTGATTATCCTTAAATGAAATTGAAACAGGCCAGATTGCAATTGTTTTATTTTGTGTTCTGAATATTATTGAATAATCAATCCAATCACCACCATGATATTTTTGAAAAGCTAAGTTAAAATCTGCATAAGAACTTGAATAGCAGATTGGCAAATAATCGACTTCATTCTCAAATTCGTCCCATGACTCTAAATCATCTTTTTTTAATTTAATTTCAAACTTAGAAAGTTCAATCAATTCATTAAAGCTTAATGGCAATGACATTTAATTATAAAATTTTCCATTTAGAAGGATTTATTAAGCTAGAATCATTAATGCCAAAATTATCGCCTACATTAATAATATTATTCTTCAAGATAAAGACTATTTCTTCAATTTGTTTAATATTTTCAATACCAATAATTAATTGATCTATCTTTTCATTCTTTAATACATATGAAATACAAGCTTGCAAAGGTTTAAAATTATTTTTATTTAAATATATATTCCATTTCCTAAAATGATCATGCCATCTTAAAAAGTATTTAGGAATTTTTTTTTCTGGCATCAATAAAAGTCCTTGTAAAAAAATTGATCTAGCATGAACAATTACTCCTTCATTGTTAAGTCTTGAGATCCATCCGGCATCACTAAATCTGTGGTCAAATACATTGTAAGGAATCTGAACAATATCAGGTTTAAACCTCTCAAATAATTGATCTAATTCATGAGGATCATATAGTGAATATCCATAAAACTTTATCAATTTATTTTCTTTCGCTTCTCTAAGTGTGTCAAAAATATAATCAGCGTTAGGGCCTTTAAGATCATTGGAATTATGCAGTAAAAAAGCAAATAGCTTGTCAGCACCTAAGTTTTTTATCGACTGAATTATATTTTTTTGGACCCATACTTGAATATCTGAAGATAAGATATCCTTAGGCAATGAAGGTAATTTACTTATATATTGAAATCCTCTTACTCCTGAAATTCCTATAGATTTTTCACTTAGTCCGTATCCAATAGCTGTATCAATAAATTTAATACCATTTGCTTCAGCAAATTTAAGTATATCATTTACATCGTCTTGCTCAGTAATTCCATGTTCGTTTGAAATTCCATAATAATTAGTGAATTGAGCTGTCCCTATTGCAATACGATTTAAATAGCTATTACTCATAAATTTTTGTGAATGCTTTCAATTACGAATTCTTGTTCTTGATTGGTTAAATCATAAAAGATCGGTAAGCTTATTGCTCTATTACTAAATATTTCTGCGTTTGGAAAATCTCCCTCTTTAAACCCTAAATTTCTGTAGTAAGGGTGTAAGTGTATAGGTATATAATGAACATTAACACCTATTTTCATTTTTCTAAGAGCTTTAAATATTCTTTCTCTTAATGACAGATAATCTTTACCAAGAATCTGAATTACATATAAATGAAAACTTGAAAAATTTTCTTTTCTAATTAATGGTAACTGAATGTTATCTTGATTTAAGTCAAAATTGTATTTTTTGGCAATGTTATTTCTCTTATCGATAAACTTAGATAAATTTCTCAATTGACTTAAGCCTAAAGCCGCGTGAAGATCACTCATTCTAAAATTGTAACCCAGTACATGTTGCTCATAATGCCAAGGATCATTTCCGTGCACGAATTTTTTAGGATCTTTAGTAATGCCATGGGTTCTATACAAAAGCATTCTATCTCTAATACTTTCATCATTTGTAGTAGACATTCCTCCTTCACAAGAAGTAATAATTTTTACAGGGTGAAAGCTAAACACTGTAATATCAGACCACTTACAACTACCGACTCTTTCTTCTTTATGCTTTGAACCAATTGAATGAGAAGCATCTTCAATTATTTTAAAGCCATATTGTCTTGATAAATTCCAAATTTCCTCTTGTTCAGTTGGTTGGCCAGCAAAGTGAACTGGAATTAAAATTTTTGGTAAATTATTTGATTTTTTTGCTTCGTATA
>MDTD01129945.1_pt1 | contig 37115 bp, 20 predicted proteins | sample 811221 | NCBI WGS metagenome assembly MDTD01 (sample SAMN05326646, study PRJNA326480) | marine metagenome | isolation source: seawater | place: Pacific Ocean: South West | collected 2011
TCATTGAACCAAACAACACTGAAGAGCAAACGATTGGAGAGAGGATTGATAGTTTTCTAGACTAATCCTATCGACCTGAGTAAGTCATTAAACTGCTTAATCTCACACCACTATCTAACACAAACTCATGTCCAAAACTGACCTCTTCGATGCACTTGAAACAGCAGAGAATGGCAATGATATTCTACTCATTCTGGAGGCAATCGAAGCACTTTACTGATAGACAGAGAGAAAACTGAATAATACTGAAAGGGGGCAAAAAACGCCCCTTTTTTGGTCATATAGATAAAGATTATGCTTTTTTTATATTAAAAAAGGTTTTATAAATGTATTTGTGTTTTTTATAGAGAGTTACTTAGTGGGGTATCTGGGGGGTCTTCAGAGTTACTTTGTGGCGTATTTACTGTGATTTTAATGTGTCATGGAGTAGTGATCTTGGCGAGCAGTCTATCACGAACTCGCAGAAATGTCAAGGGGGCGCTGATAAGTTTTGCCAGGACTTGACAATCGTAAAATATCAGTCTTTCTTATAAATACTGATTGGAAGATTGACAATATCGCTCAGGCATTCTATAATAACAAAGTATCACCAACGGAGTCAATCATGTCAGTCGCTATCAGTCAGGCACAGAAACAACGTTATCGCATTACACTAGACTTAGAGGTGATGGAAGACTTTGACCCACATCAAATTGACTGGGAGCAGTTATTTGAATTGGAAGGATCAGAGCGGGTGATTGACAGCTACGTAGAGGATCTGAGTGTACCTGTCCTGTGGTAGATTAGCAGTCTTATATAACACTTAGTGGCACGGGGTTGACATCAGTTAGTCCCCGTGATAGAATAACACTTATGGACAGTTATTGGGCGGTTCGTTGTTATGGCGTCGGCGGGCGTGATATAAAAACCCCTAACTACCCTAACCTACAGAGGTGACAATTCGACCTCGATATATAATACAAAAAAAATTTTCCGCGCACAAAAAAAATTCCCGGAGGTAAAAAACCAATGGAAAAGGTTTATCACATATATGCAAAGAAGGAATGTTTATACAACAATTTAACTGAGCAACAATTTAATAATACATGGGAAACCCTCAAGGGAATGGTTGGTCTAATGAAGACTGATTATGAACTTGAGGATTTATCATATGAAGAAGTAACAAGGTATCATGGAGGGTCCGGTGCGGATTCCCCCACTGAGCCACCCGGTTGCGATTCATATTGACAACATACATATACACTGTTATAATTGATCTGAAGGTTATTCAAAAACATGGCAAAAGGATTTACTGTTAAGGCGAACGCCCCCAAACCCAAAAAGAAAGAGGAGTGGGACATCGCGGCAATCAAAGAAAGGATGAAGGGTAAGACTATTGTGTTTTGCCTTCCAGGACGTGGATGTTCATTTACGTTTCTAAAGAACTTTGTACAACTGTGCTTTGATATGGTACAGAATGGAATGAGTATTCAGATCAGTCAAGATTACTCTTCTATGGTTAACTTTGCACGTTGTAAATGTCTTGGTGCGAATGTACTACGTGGACCTAAGCAGATCCCTTGGGATGGTAAACTGAAGTATGATTATCAGTTGTGGATTGATAGTGATATTGTATTTGACACTAACAAGTTCTGGCAGTTGTGTGACTTGGCTGTTCCTGCAGAAGGTGATGAGCGTGGCATTACTGCAGGTTGGTATGCTACTGAAGATGGTGTCACAACTTCTGTCGCACACTGGTTGGAAGAAGATGATTTCCGTAAGAATGGTGGAGTGATGAATCACGAAACTGTCGAATCAATTTCCAAACGACGCAAACCATTCACTGTTGATTATACAGGATTTGGTTGGGTATTGATTAAGAATGGCATCTTTGAGAATATGGAATATCCCTGGTTTGCTCCTAAGATGCAAGTCTTTGAGAGTGGGAATGTTCAGGACATGTGTGGTGAGGATGTCTCATTCTGTCTTGATGCAAAAGAAATGGGATATGATATCTGGTGCGATCCTCGTATCAGGGTCGGTCACGAAAAAACTCGCGTAATCTGAGGTACTGAATTATGATGATGAAAGGCGGCACTTACGTTAAGGGTAAGCCCAAGAAAACTCGGCAAGGAAACTCGCAGTATACTTTGCTATCCGCGACTTCTCGTAATAAAGCAAAGAAAAAGTATCGTGGTCAAGGAAGAGGATAAGATCCCATTATGGGTATATGCCATGGGGTTATCCCTCATGGTATTCACAATACTTTGTTTTTTAATTATGCTCCTAGGAATGCTCTAGGGGCATTTTTACTGTATAGATATATTAACTGAACATATTAATATGGCAGCACTTATTTGCAACCTCCCCTCGGTCGAAGTCTGGGTTCGTAAAGAATATCTAACGGATCATCAATCTGGACATGGAGAATTTGTAAAGGGTGTCTGGGTATCATGCAAATCGATTCCTGGACGTACTTTTTACTTTGAGACCTATCTACCTGAGTATGCGGCACTGTATGATAAATTGCCCATCAGCGCGTTTGTAAGCGCCCCTGAGACGCCTTCACCTGATATGGACCTACCTAACCTACAATTCTGGAATTGCATGGATTACGGCGTCGTATCCATTACAAAGCAATTTATTGGTTCTATGGACTATGAACTGTATACACGCGATTTTGGTAATCAAAAAGGAACATATATCTGCACAATAGATAACTATCATCAGGATCCTGAGGTAGTTGACTATGCAACAAGTGAAAATCCAGCTGAACACAAGTCACATAACTTGATTGAACTGGAAAATGGTCAATATGCACTGTATCCTAATAACAGAATGCGTATCTATGACAACAGTTTGACACCTGTTGAACCAAAAATGCCAGATTTTAAGGTTTCAACTCAATATTATCAAGTTGAAAATGGTTTTGAGCGACTTGGAATGGGTCGTGAGGATGAATATTTCTGGAAAACAGCAAAAGAACGCGAAAATCTATCAAAGGAAGAAGAAAATGTCTCCGAACAATGATTTTTTAGACAATTTAGCTAACGATCAGTACCAAAAAATGCTTCGTGAGATTGCTAACGACAAAATTACCCCTAAAAAGACTGATAAAATCAAAGAAAGTGAATTATTTGACCCAGAAAGTGATCCAGAACCACTTTTTGGTTGATAAATAATACATAATTGCAGGATTCTTGTGCCTTTAGAGAGGGTAAGTCAGGGTTTTAAGGATATTAGTATGACTTTTCAGAGAAATCCTCTGACAAGTGATCTTATTGTCCTTAAAAACGAAAATGCAATTGCCCGATCTATAAGAAATATTGTATTTACGATACCTGGTGAGAAATTTTTCGATGAAACATTTGGATCTAATATCAATAGGTCACTTTTTGATAATATTGACGAAATATCGGCAATAGTCATTAAGGATCAAATTACAGAATCAATTCAGAGGTTTGAACCGAGAGTTAGATTAGACAAAGTAAGGATCCTACCAGACTTTGATAACAATAGTTTCGATGCAATAATCACTTATGAGATTATTGGTGCTGATATACCCCCACAAGAATTACAATTCGTCTTGCAGCAAACTAGGTAAACGATGCCACTAGCTAATTTTACAAACCTAGACTTTAGTCAGGTAAAAACCACACTTAGAGAATATCTAAAAGAAAACTCTAATTTTACTGATTATGATTTTGAAGGATCAAATCTTTCAACAATTCTTGATGTTTTGGCATACAACACCTATATTACTTCATATAATGCGAACATGGTCGCAAATGAAGTATTCATTGACAGTGCAACATTAAGAGAAAATGTTGTTTCTTTAGCAAGAAATATTGGATATCTGCCTAGATCTAGAAAAGCATCTGCTGCAACGGTTAGTTTTTTCATTGATACGAGTAATATTACACCAGTTCCAAGCACAATTACTTTAAAGAAAGGTATTGTAGCTACAAGTCAAGGTTCTTTTGGAAGACAATCATATACTTTCTGTATATTAGAGGATATAACAGTTCCTGTTGTTGATAATATTGCATCATTTGATGATATATTTGTTTATGAGGGATCTCTTTTAACTTCAAACTTCACTTATAGCGCAAGAACACCAAATCAAAAATTTGTTTTACAAAATCCAGGAATTGATACTGATTTAATTACGGTTACAGTAAAACCAAATGAACAATCCTCTAGAAATGTAAAATATAGTCGTCAAGATAGTCTTTTTGATATTGATTCAAATTCAAAAGTTTATTATCTTCAAGAAGTTGAAGATGAAAGATATCAAGTATTTTTTGGAGATGGAGTTTTTGGTAATAAACTCCAAGATAACAATTTTATTACAGTGGATTATATTACATCAAATGGTGATGCTGCAAACGGAGTGAGTCAATTTACGTTTGCAGGTAGATTGGTATATGTAAGAAATTCTCAAGAATACACAGTAACCGCTGGTATTTCACTCCTCACAACCGAAATACCAGCATCTGGAGGAGAAACTATTGAGGGTGTAGAGTCAATTAAGAAATTTGCACCAAGAATTTATGCATCTCAGAATAGAGCTTTAACTGCAAATGATTATGAAACAATTATTCCCGCAAAAATTTATCCTGAAACTGAATCGATCTCTGTTTTTGGTGGCGAAGAGTTAGTTCCTCCACAATATGGAAAAGTTTTTATTAGCATCAAACCTAGATTTGGCGATTTCCTTCCAAATTTGATCAAACAAAATATAAAAAATAAGTTAAAAAAATATGCAGTTGCAGGAATTGTTCCTGAAATTTTAGATCTTAAGTATTTGTATCTTGAGGTCAATACGAAGATTTATTATAATTCAAACCTAGCACCATCAGCATCTTTTGTTTCAGCGGTTGTTCAGAACAATACAACGAAATACTCAGAGTCTAGTGAACTAAACAAATATGGAGCAAGATTTAAATATAGCAAATTTTTAAAAATGGTAGATGATAGTCATGAGTCAGTGACTTCAAACATCACCACTGTGGCCATGAGAAGGGACTTGAGAGTAGTTTTAGACACCTTTGCAGAATATTCGATTGGATTTGGAAATTCTTTCCATATTAAAAGTATGAGTGGATACAATATTAAAACATCTGCATTTAGAGTTGTTGGAATTGATCAAAACGTTTACCTATCTGATATTCCTGATACAAATAGAACTACAGGAAGTCTTTTCTTCTTTACATTGTCAAGTATTGGATCTCAATCGCCAACCATTGTAAGAAGAAATGTTGGTGTTATTAACTATGTTAATGGAACGATTACTCTAAATCCAGTTAATGTTTTAGGTGGAAAATTAAAAGACAATCAACCAATTATTGAAATTGAGGTAACTCCAACGTCTAATGATGTTGTTGGATTACAGGATCTTTATTTGCAACTAGATATAAGTAACAGTAACTTTGAAACTGTTATTGATGACATAGCATCTGGTTTAGATCCTTCTGCATCAAGTTACACTGTGTCCTCTAGTTATCCAAATGGTAATTTGGTTCGTTCAGGCGGTCCAGATACATCCAATATCGCTGGAACATCTACAGGAGGTTCTTCGACAGCAACATCAACAACAGTAGTACAGCAGTCCACTCAGTCTACTGCAACCACTCCACAATCAACTACCTCAACTGCCGGTTCATCTGGTGGGTCATCAGGTGGATCTTATTCTTACTAAATTTAATTTAAACACAAAGACGATAAAATCATAAAATGTCAGAAACCAGAGTTCAGTTTAATAGCATTGTATCTAATCAACTTCCCTCCTATGTGAAGGAAGACTTCCCACTCATTTCTGAATTTTTAACACAGTATTATCTTGGGCAAGAATATCAAGGTGGTCCTATTGATTTAATTCAAAATATTGACAGATATATCAAATTAGATGAAACTACAAATCTATCTGAAACTGTTACTCTAAGTGGAGATCTTGATTTTGATGCAACAACAATTAATATTGATCCTGGAGAATCTCCAACAGGATCTCAGGGATTTCCAGATTCATATGGTCTTTTACAGATTAATGATGAGTTAATAACATATACTGGAAAAACTGACTTTTCCTTTACTGGTTGTATTAGAGGATTTGTTGGAATAACTTCGTATAGAAGTGAACTCAATAAAGAAGAAGTTGTATTTAAAGAAAGTGAATCTGATGATCATAAATCTGGATCCACAATTAAAAATTTAAGTTGTTTATTTTTAAAAGAATTTTTAACAAAAACAAAAACTCAATTTTTACCTGGATTTGAAAATAGAACTTTAAACCCAGAAGTAAATCAAAATTTATTCATAAAGCAATCAAAAGATTTTTACTTAAGTAAAGGAACTGATGTATCTTTTGAAATTTTATTTAAAGCTTTATATAATGAAGATATAAAAATTATCAAACCCAGAGATTTTCTAATATCTCCTTCAAATGCAGAATATAGAATTACCAATGATTTGGTAGTAGAATCTATTGAGGGAAATCCAGAAAATTTAGAAAATGCAACTTTATATCAAGATCAATATAAATTTGGATCAAATATAAACAAAGCATACGCACCCGTCACAGACATTGAAAAAATATCTGTTGGTTTTGGTCAAACTTTTTATAAACTTAAATTTGATGGTGGATATAATAGAGATATTGGTGTAGATGGATCAATATATGGAAAGTTTGCTGTAGAACCAACAACAAGAATTATTGGACAAGTTTCCTCTGGATCAACAACACTGGATGTTGATTCTACAGTTGGATTTGGTTCTACAGGAGAGTTATATGTTTCTTATAATGATACTACCACTGGAGTAGTATCTTACACTTCAAAATCTTTAACTCAATTTTTTGGTGTTAGTAATGTAACTAACACTATTTCTGATGCTACTACCGTTGGTGTTAATACTTTTGCATATGGAAGATCTAAGTTAGATCAAAATGAAATTATTAAAGTTAGAATTAATTCCGTTCTAGGAACCATCAATTTACCATCGAATACTAATGATTTAGAGAAAGGTGGAAAAGTTAATATATCAAATCTCGGATGCTTTGATAATAGCAAGAGATCGCGAAATTGGTTTTATAATATATCTCCAATTTATAAAGTAATTAAATTAGAATTAATTGATTCTTCCGACAATACTTATCGGGTCACATTAAATGTTACTCCTAGATTTAATCCAGGAGATTCTGCCGTATTTGTTTTGAGTGATGGAACAACAAAACAAACAAGAATTATTGCAGTTACTTCCGCCAAGAGTTTTACCGTTAGAGGGCAAGGTGTTCTCGATTTAAATTCAGTATACAGAATAAAAAGAAGTATTTTAAAAGGAGTATCAAATACATTTTCAAATATAGATCAGTTTTCCACTGATGTATCTAATGTTTATAATAATGGAACCGACTATCTAGTTGCTTCACCATCAATTCCTAATTATGATTCCTTACCATTAGATGTTTCCTCTAGAAAAATTACTTTCTCTGGAACTTTTGCTGGAGATACATTTAATATATCTCCAGGTAAAGAACATGGTTTTTATACTGGAGACGCAATTTTTTACTCTGCTGGATTAGTTAGTGAATCTTTTATCAATGACTCTGGAAGTTCAGACACCAGAACAGTTAGAGGAACTGGACTTTTTGATGACGGGCTTTATTTTGTCAAAAGAGTTGATGGATTTACTTTGAAATTTGCAAAAAGTAGAAATGATATTTTAAATTCAAATTTTGTATCGCTTTCTGAAGAAACAACTGTTGCTGATAGTTCAATAAATCCATTTGATTTGAATGGTCAAAATTTAGCATCTCAAAAATTACTTAGAGAGTTTTCTATTCCAATTAATGATGGAACTGTTAATAAAACAAAACCAGGATCCACTGGTATGTTTATTAATGGTGTTGAACTATTAAATTACAAATCTAAGGATATTGTCAAATATGGAAAAATTGAAGATGTTCAAGTTCTTGCTCCTGGAAGAAATATTGACGTTATTAATGTTCCAAATTTAATTGTTAATGATTCTGTCGGAACTGGAGCAACTGGATATGCGGCAATATCTGGAGGAGTTAAAGAAATTAGAATCGTAGACCCTGGATTTGATTATGCAGAAACTCCCATATTGACAATTACTGGAGGTAATGGATCTAGAGCTCTGGGTCAAGTCAATATGAAATCTATTGTACATAAAGTAGAATTTTTTGCTGACTTAGTATCAAATCAAGTTATAGTTGGAACTGCAGCAACTCAATCTAGAATTGGATTCTCAACATATCATAAGTTTAGAAATGCAGAGCAAATAATTTACAAAACTTCTGATCAAGATGGAATAAGTGGAATAGTAACTAACGCATCTTATTTTGTTTCAACAATTGATAACACCACGGTTAGTTTGCATCCAACTGAATCGGACGCAATATCTGGAATTAATACTGTATTTTTATCCTCTCATGGTATTGGAAAACACTCACTTCAATCGGTAAGTAAAAAATTAGTAGTTGGTTCTATTAATATTGTTGATAATGGATCTGGTTATGAAAATAAAAAAAGAACTGCTCCTGCATCTTCTGGAATTAACACTGTTTCTGATTCTATCGTAATTAATAATCATGACTATAATTCTGGAGAAAAAGTAAAATACACTTGTACCGGAACAAGTATATCTGGATTGACCACTAATACAGAATATTATGTCACTAAAGTTGATGATAAAACGTTTAAACTATCTCAAGTTGGAGTTGCTTCCGATACAGAGTTTTATTATAGAACAAAGCAATATGTCGATCTTACTTCAGTTGGAGTTGGAACTCACATATTTAACTATCCAGAAATAACTGCAACACTAACTGGTAAGATTGGTATTTCATCAATCGGATCGGAAACTTTTGAAGCTTCTATTCAACCAATTGTTAGGGGAACAGTAACTTCAATTCACCTAGAAAATGGTGGAGTTGGATATGGATCCTCTGAAGTTATTGGTCTGGACCATCAACCACAAATAACATTAGATGCCGGAGTCCAAGCTCAACTTCAACCAATTATTAGTAATGGAAGAATTGTTCAAATTATTGTTTTAAATTCTGGAAGTAGATATTTCTCAGCACCAGATCTTACTATTAATGGTGATGGTATTGGTGCCGTTTTAACTGCGGTCATTGAAAATGGATCAATAACAACAGTTAATATAATTGAACCAGGATCGGGATATGATCAAGATTCAACGACTATTGATGTTATTCCTGCGGGGTCCACACAAATTCTTCCAAAATTCTATGCAAATATTAAATCGTGGAGAGTAAATCTTTATCAAAAGTATTTTCCATACTTTACAAAAGATGATGGTGTTATTATTAATGGAAAATATGAACTTCAATATGCTCATCTATATGCTCCAAGAAGACTTAGAGAAACTGTCTATTCTGTAGATCAAGATGGTAATATTTTATATGGAGAAAATGATTTAAGGAAAGTTAATAGTATTGAACAACCATCATCTAAACATTCTCCTATCTTAGGATTTGCATATGATGGAAATCCAATTTATGGTCCATACGCATATCAAACACCAACTGGTGGTGTGATATCTCAGATGAAGTCTGGATATGAACTTGATATTAAACCTGAAAGACCTCCTACAAGTATTTTCCCTGAGGGATATTTTGTTGAAGACTATACTCATTATAAAGTCTTAGATGAAACTGTTCTTGATGAAAATAATGGAAGATTCTGCGTAACTCCTGATTATCCAAATGGGACTTATGCATATTTCTTGACAGTTAATGATAAATTTACTGCAACCTCTGGAGTATTTGAAAAATATAAGGAACCGGTTTTTCCATATGCAATCGGAGAAAATTACCACTCTATTCCTAATGAATTTAATTTCCAACTTGGATCAAATCAAGATGATTATGATGTTGCAGCAAATGGATGGAAGAGAAACACAGAACCTTACAATCTTATAGAGGCCGACTCTGAATATCCATATTTGTATATTCCAAATAAACTAGAACAAACTGCTAGTGTTAGTGCAGTTACTCCCGGACAAATATCAAGAATTGGCATTATAACTTCTGGAAGTGAATATAGAGTTGGCGAAACACTAGTCTTTAATAATGATGGAACTAGAGGAGATAACTTAACTGCAAAGATTACTAAATTAAAAGGTTTCCCTGTTGATAACATTAGTGTAGCTTCTAGTATACTACAAAACGTTGAATTTTATCCAGGGGAATCTAAGGGCGAATATTTACTTTTTGCAGATAATCCACACAATTTTGAAAACTTAGACATTATCTCAATTTCTGGATTGTCAACAACATCATCCGGGATTGAAGGAAATTATAGTGCAGGTATTCAAACCAATAGATTAAGAATAGCCGGGGTGGGAAGCACTGGAGTAGCAATAGGAGCACCTAGTGTTACTGGAATCGTAACTTTCTTCAGAGTAACTGGAGATTTGTCTTACCCAAGCATAAGAGAAAATGACATTCTCTTAGCAGGTAGTGAAAAAATAAAAGTATTGAACGTGGACACCCTATCCTCTAGAATTAGAGTTTTAAGGGCAGTAGAGGGCACCACAGGCACCTCTCACACGATAGGTAAGTTTATCTATGAGGTTCCAAGAAAATTAAAAATTAACGCTGGATTTAATACAGATTATAATTATAGTCTGAATAGGCAAATTTATTTTGATCCATCAAGTGCAGTTGGATTGGGAACAACTGCCGGTGTTGGTATTGGAACTACCATCTCCTTTGCAAATCCGGGATCAGGAATTACTCAAGCATTTATTCCAACTAAGAGTATTTTTATTAAAAATCATAACCTTAAGACCGGAGATCAAATTACATATTCCCCTGGCACTGGTGGAAATGGTATCATTGTTCAAGATGAAACAAACGTTGGAGTAGGAACAACTTTATCTGATGGTCAAACTTTATTTGTTGCAAAAATATCTGATGACTTAATTGGAATTGCCACTATCAGAGTTGGACTCGGGACCACCGGAACATTTGTAGGTGGAGCTAACACAGATTCCTCCACATTATTCTTTAGAACAGTTGGTACAGGTGATACTCATAGTTTCACAACAAACTATGATGTAATTACAGGGGAAGTTCAAAGAAATAAAGTTACAGTTTCAACAGCAGAAACTCATGGTTTGAGTGCTCCTCATAATATTTTTGTGACGGTAAATCCAAAAAATACTGGTATTGTAACTGTTAAGTATAATGATTACAATGGAAGGGTTGTAATAAATCCAGTTGGTTTTGCTACAGCTGGGATTGATACTTCAGCGAATTCGATTTCAATATCTTCTCATGGATTTAAAACTGGGGATAAAATTATTCATACTTCTTCTGCTCCTGCACAAGGACTAGAGAATGAAAAAATGTATTATGTTGTTAAAGTTGATAATAATACATTTAAATTATCAAATACTTATTTTGACTCAACTCAACCAAAACCAAATATTGTAGGAATAACAAGTGCTTCGCTTGGAACCATTAATCCAATTAATCCAAATATCAAATTTTTCAAAGATTCTACAGTAACATTTGATCTTTCTGATGCTTCCCTTTCATTTACAAGACAGGGAACACAATATTCAGCATTTGAATTTAATCTTTACAGTGATAAAAACTTCACTAAAGTTTGGAATACCTCTGAAACTAGTTCTAATTTTGAATTTGCAAGGGATGGTAAAGTCGGAACTGCTGGCGGGAAAGCAACACTTACAGTTAATAAAAATATTCCTGAAAACCTATATTACAAATTAGACATTATAACTGAAAGTAATCTTCCTGATGTCCCTACAAACAAAGGAAAAATTATTGTTGATGATGAAGTTGTTCTTGGAAGTCAAATAAAGATCAGAGAAAGTCTTTATAATGGAAAACATGTAATAAATTTAGGGACAACAACTTCATTTACATATACCCTTGCGGAAATTCCTGAGCAGTCATCATATAGTTCTCCATCTGAGGTTTCTTATGAAACTGATTGCACTCATACTTTTGGTCCCGTTGCTGAAGTACAAATAACAAATCCTGGATCTAATTACTATTCTCTACCTGGAGTAACTACTGTCGCTACTGCTGCTGGTAGTGGAGCAATATTTGAAACTTTTGGGGTCGGAATTGGATCAGTAAAATCAGTATCGATTAAAGATATTGGATTTAAATATCCCTCTGATAGAACTTTAGACCCAACGATTATTTTCCCACAAGTAATAAAAATAGATTCTCTTGCATCTTTTGAATCCATAGGTATTACATCCTTTGGTAGAGGATTTATAGTATCACCTAAATTGGTGGTTGTTGATGGTAGAACTAAAAAAGTAATTTCTGATGTTGATTTTAAAGTAACTCCAGGAAAATCAAGCATAGAAATTCTTAAAAATACTAAAGGAATTAGCAACGTTACTCCAACCATCATTCCAACTGAAAGTGGAGCTGGTGTTGGAATTAATTCAATAGTCTATACGCCTTCAACGGGAATTGCAACAGCAACACTATCTGTGGGATTTAGCACTATTAATAGTTTCCCATTTGCAGTTGGAGATAAAATTCTTGTAGAAGGAGTTAGTGTTGGTGTTGGATCTACTGGCAAAGGATATAATTCTTCGGCTTATGATTATGAATTATTCTCAGTAACAGGAGTCACTGAGAATTTGGGAGGTATTGGAGATGTATCATTTAAAGTTTCTGACTTACTTGTGGGAAGCGAAATTCCAGGATTTTTTGACACTATAAACTCTTCTGGTAAAATTTTAGCACAAAAACATTTCCCAGAATTTAATGTGTCTCTAACAACTAATAACTTTATTGTTGGAGAAACTGTCACTTCTAATTCTGCAACTGGAATTGTTGATAGTTGGGATGAAAAAATAGTAACTTTAAGAGTATCTTCAAGTGATAAATTTGTAGTTGGAAATATAATAGAGGGAACAAGTTCAAAGACTCAAGGAGTAGCATCTTCTATTAAATCATTTGAATCATATGCGAATTTGGACTCCTCCTCTAAATTTATAAGTGGTTGGCAAAATGATACTGGATTTTTAAACAAAGATATTCAAAAAGTTCAAGATAGTTTTTATTATCAAAACTTCTCATATTCACTTAAATCTAAAGTTCCATATGATACCTGGAATGATACTGTTTCTACTTTAAACCATACATTAGGATTTAAAAAATTCTCTGATTATCAATTGGAGACAAAAAATGATAATTCTATGTCTGTCGGACTTACAACAGCCACAACATTCCTTGATGTAGTTAATAATTTAGATGGTTTTGCAAGTCTACATTGTGTTTATGATTTTGATTTAGTCAAAGAAAACAACTTAAATCAAAATTCAAAAATTATATCTAATGAGATTATATTTTCAAACAGAATTTTAACTGATTTCTTTGAGTCTGTTGGAAATAGAGTTCTTTCAATTGATGATATAAGTGGACAGTTTAATAGTAATCCAAGACCAACAGAGTTCAGTCTTGTTGCAACTACAGATCTTTCAGAATCTAGATTTCAAAAATATGTGACATATGTGAGGGATAAGAGATTTGTAGCACAACGACAGTTAATGCTTGTTGATTTACTACATGATGGATCTAGAGGATATATCAATCAATACGCCAGGGTCGAAACACAGTATGATCAGGGATCTTTTGACTTCTCTGTTAGTGGATCTGACGCTCAATTATTATTCTTCCCAACAAGATCTACAGTTAATGATTATGATATTATCGCTCTTGGATATAATATTGGTGATATTGTTGCTGGAACAGGAAGCACAAGTCTTGGTGGTGTAGTATTAATTGATACTGATAGTATTGAAATTCCTACAAACACTACTAAAACTATTGTTTCAATCGCTAGCACATACACTTCCGCAAAAGTTCTAGTAAATATCAATCCAGATATCTCTGGAAATGAATTTGAAGCAACTGAACTCAACATAACTCATGATGGAACAAATGTAGAAATGCTTGAATATGGCAGATTATCCACTAATCTTGGTTCTTTCATGGCAACTGGTGTTGGAACTTATCATTCTTATATTGATGGATCATTATTAAAGGTTGATTTTATTCCAACAGCCACAGGCATTGGAACAACGGGTGCCATCAATACAGTAACAGTTGGACTTTCTACTGATACTGTTACTGGAATAGGAACGATTGAACTTAAGAGATCTAAGTTAGAGGGAAGGACCACAAGTATTTCTGCATCAGGATCTCCTGGAATTACCACTGTTGCAGAGTATTTGAATACTTATGATGGCGCATATGTTATAGCACAAGTTACTGATACCACTAATACATCAACTCAATTGTCTGAAATTGTTTTAGTTGATGATTATGTTGATACATCTAATGATCGTGAAGTCTACATGACAGAATATGCAAATATTGAAACCACCGCAGGTTTAGGAACATTTGGATCAAGAGTTTCTGCAGCAGGAACTGTCTCTCTTGTATTTACTCCAAATTCGGGTATTGATGCAGTTGTCAACGTTTATATGAATGCACTTTCTGTAAATGAGAATACCGAGGTTGCATCTTCTATAGAATTTACAAATGCATCTATAAGTGATGGACTTGGAGAATACTTTGGAACAGAATCTGACATCAAGAGAGAGTTTGCATTAAGTCATGAGAATGAACCAATTTTTGAAAGATACTTCCTTGGCAATGATAGTGATATTGTTAATGTAACAACTAATGCGATTAAGATTCCAAATCACTTCTTTGTAAGTGGAGAAAAACTTAGGTATGTTCACGTTGGCACAGCCTCATCTGCTGTTGGTATCGCAACTACAACTTTTGTTGGTGTTGCTGATACGACCTTCCTGCCTGGAGAAAATCTATTTGCTGTTAAAGTTGATGACAATAATATTAGAATTGCCACCAGTGCAGAAAATGCACTTAAATCAATTCCAGAAGTAGTTGATCTTGAAAGTGTTGGTATAGGAACATCTCATAGATTTATTTCAACAAATCAAAATGCAAAGGTAGTTGTCGCTCTTGATAATGTTATTCAATCTCCAGTTGTATCCACATCTGTCACAACAACTCTCGCTGATCGGGTTAGGGATGTTGACAATATAATAAAATTCAGCGGCATAACATCTTTCTTTGGATCTGATTTGATACAAATAGGATCAGAAATAATGAAGATTGAAGGTGTTGGTATTGGATCAACAAATTCTATTAGAGTGCGTAGACCTTGGTTAGGAACTGTTTTATCTGGATATGGAACTGGAACACTTGTAACCAAAATTTCTGGTAACTATAATATTGTTGATAATCATTTAAATTTTGTAGAAGCACCTTTTGGTAACGTTCCGATTGGATCTACTACAAATCCACCAGATGAAAGAGATTGGACTGGAATATCGACAAGTTCTAGTTTCCAAGGTAGAAGTTTTATGAGATCTGGTGTCACAAATACTTCAAATGAAGCATATCATAAAAATTACATTTTTGATGATATATCTAATCAGTTTAATGCCACAGAGAGTGAATTTAGACTATATCAAAATGGATCTGATGTAACTGGTATTTCTACAGAAAATGGAGTCATATTGGTTAATAGTATATTCCAAACACCTGGATTATCTGATCAATATGTAATTAATGAATCCTCTGGAATTTCAACAATTGCCTTCCAAGGAACTAATACATCTCCGCTTGGTCCAGACGTTGGTATTTCCAGTTTCCCTAAAGGTGGAATTATTGTTTCCGTAGGATCTGAGGAGGGTCTAGGATATCAACCACTGATATCTGCTGGAGGAACAGCAATAGTTTCTGGACTTGGCACCATCTCTTCTATTAGTATAGGAAATAGTGGTTCTGGATATAGAGCTGGAATTCAAACCGTTGTAAATGTTGGTGTTGGAACATCCAGCACAGGAACAGGAAATATTGAATTTATTGGAACTGCCGCAATCAGTGGTGGGCACATTGTTAGTGTTGCAATTACAAATCCAGGAACTGGATATACTGCAACTAATCAACCATTTGTTGTATTTGATGATCCTTTAAGTTACTCCAATATTCATTTAAATTATTCCTCTTCAAGCACTGTTGGAGTAGGAACCAGTGCAGTTGTTGATATTGTTGTTGGTCAAGGATCTAGTGTTATTGACTTTACATTTACAAATACTGGATATGGATTTGGTAATGGTGAAATATTGACAGTTCCAGTTGGTGGACTCACTGGAATACCAACAACATCATCTTTCTCTACAGCAAATGAATTCAAACTCACCATAGATCAAGTCTTTAATGACTCCTTCTCTGGTTGGTCTGTTGGAGAACTACAACAACTTGATAACGTCGAAGATTTCATTGATGGATCCAGAAAGAACTTCTCACTTTCTCTAGCAGGAAACTCTATTTCTATTGTTTCTGGAAAAGGATCAAAGATTAATGTTCAAGATGTTCTCCTTATATTTGTAAATGATGTGCTCCAAATTCCTGGAAAAGCTTATACCTTCAAAGGTGGAAGTATTATAACATTTACTGAAGCACCTAAAGTTGGTGATATTATAAACATTTTATTCTATAAGGGGTCGGGTGATACTGATGTTATCTTTAGAAATATCATTGAAACAGTTAAGAAGGGAGATACCCTTCAAATCATGCACGATGCTTCTGTCGGACAAGCGTCTATTTTGGATGAAGATGAAAGAGTTGTTGATCAGGTTAAATCTACCGATTTAGTTGGAACTAATCCATATTCAGGACCAGGAAATACTGATGATGTTACGCTAGAAAGACCAGTAATCTGGTGTAGACAAACTGAAGATGTTTTCATTGACCAAATTCCTGTAGGTAAGAGTAGAGAACTTTATGAACCTGTTATCAATCCAAGCGCATATATTACTAAGTCAGTTGGTGTTGGGTCAACGGCAATTTATGTTGATAACTTAAGACCAATATTCAACTCTCAAAATGAAAATGATACTAGTCTTTTATTCCAAAATAAAATTAAATTTATATCTCAAGAATCAAAAACTGCAGCAGCTGCTACTGCGATAGTTTCTGGTCTTGGAACCATATCTTCCATCTCAATCTCTGATGGTGGTTCTGGATATATATCTGCTCCAGTGGTGACAATTGGAAGTACATTACAAGCAGTTGGACTAGGAACAACTGCATCTGCAACTGCATCAATTACTGCAGGTAATGTTACAAGCATTACACTATCTAATGCCGGAACTGGATATACAAATACAAGTGCCCCACCAGTTCTCATCGCTCCACCATCTTATACTGAGGAGGAGGTCAGTGTCGTTTCGTATTCTGGAGATAATGGTGTCATTGTTGGATTTGGCACTACAAATGTTGGGGTCGGTACGACATCACTCATCTTTGATATTCACATTCCGTTTAACTCATTCTTGAGAGATACTAAAGTTGCTGGAACTGCAGTTACAATTAGTTCTCTTGATACAAATGATGTCTTTGTAGTTAAAAACTCCAACATTGGTGCAGGAACAACATCAATTACTTCATTTGATCCTGCAGGCAATACTGTCGGTGTAGGAACATCCTTCGCAGATAATGTGTATGCAGTGAGAACTGCAGTCTCTATTTCCACTAGTGTTCAGGGTATCACTACTTATGTTAGAAGAGTTACAGTTGATGTTGATCAATTTATTACATCGGGAATAACAACTTCCGACTTCTTTGGAAATTATAGTTGGGGAAGAATTGATATTTCTGGAAGATCTGAATCTACTTCATATTCTGCATATACTCAAGGTGGTATTGGTTTGACTGAAGGATCTGGTATTTCAACCTCAACTATGGTTACAAGATCAAACTTTTTGAAATTTAAAAATTATGCGGTTTAATCTCTAATAAATAAGTAAAAAAGTCTTAAAAATGGCTGCCATTATAACTGATCAGATTAGAATATTAAATGCTGGTAATTTTATTGCTGGAGTTTCTAACGCCAGCAATTCATATTATTCATTTATTGGTTTGACTAATCCTGCGGATTATCAAACTGATTGGGATGAAGATCCACCTTCACCTAAAGATAATTTTGATCAGGAAAATGACTATTGGAATACAATGGTTGCCTTGAAAAAAATTAATACTGATGATGCCAGAAGAGTTGTACCTAAGATAACTTGGTCTTCAGGAACTACTTATGACATGTATAGACATGATTATAGTAGGTCAAATACTGCCGTGGTTTCTGGATCAACATCACTATATCTTGCAACTTATTTTGTAATGAATAGTGATTTTAGAGTTTATATTTGTCTTCAAAACGGAATTGATCCTGATAATCCCTCTGGAAGACCTTCTCTCGATGAACCAACTTTTACTGATTTAGAACCAAGATCCGCAGGAACAAGTGGTGATGGTTATGTGTGGAAATATCTTTATACAATTAAACCAAGTGATGTCGCAAAATTTGAATCAACAGACTACATGCCAGTTCCCAATGATTGGGCAACAGCAGCAGATAATGAGGCTGTTAGAGATAATGCTGTTGATGGATCAATTAAAATTGTAACAGTTACAAATAAAGGTGTTGGTCTCGGAACCGCTAATTCCACTTATACTTCGGTTCCCATTAAAGGAGATGGTTCTGGTGCAGAATGCACTATTACAATTGATGGTAATCAACAGGTAAGTTCTGTTACTGTTTCAAATCAAGGATCTGGGTATACTTTTGGCAGCGTTGATTTAATAGCAGGAGGAGTTCCAACTGGAACTACAAGACCAACTTTTGATGTAATCATACCTCCACAAGGTGGTCATGGTGCAGACATTTATAGAGAACTTGGTGCATACAATGTTCTGCTTTATTCTAGAATTGAAAATGATAATAATAATCCAGATTTTATAACTGGAAATCAAATTGCAAGAGTTGGTGTTGTAGAAAATCCAGAACAATTTGGATCATCTAGTTTACTTTCTGCAGATAAAGTGAGTGCCGTTGGAGCTCTTAAACTATCTGGAATTGGATATAGCGTTGCTACTTTTACAGCAGATTCATATTTTACTCAAACTATATCTACAGGCACAACAGCAGTTGGTAGAGTTGTAAGTTATGATCAAAATACCGGAGTTCTTAAATACTGGCAAGACAGATCTTTGGCAGGATTTAATACCGTAGGAACTGCACAAACTCAACCTCAATATGGATTTAATGTAGAAGAGTTTACCTCATCTCCCGGCACAGGTGGCGCAATAACAATTACACCTACGGTTGGTTTAGATTTATCAATTGACACTGGTTTCTCAGGTATATCTACCGTAATAAATAATCGTACATACTATCTCGGTCAAACCTTTACGAGTGGTGTTGCCAATCCAGAGGTTAAGAAACACTCCGGTAATATAATTTACGTTGACAACAGACCATCTATAACAAGATCGTCAAACCAAAAGGAAGACATAAAAGTTATTTTGCAGTTCTAAAGAATTATGCCACAACAGACGAACCTCAACGTAGCACCATACTTTGACGATTTTGATCCTACAAGTGATTATCACAAGGTATTATTTAAACCTGGATATCCTGTTCAGGCTAGAGAATTAACATCTCTTCAATCCATACTGCAAAATCAAATTGAAAGATTTGGTCAACACTTCTTTAAAGAAGGTGCCAAAGTTATTCCAGGAAATACCGGATATACTCAATTATATTATTGTGTTCAATTAGAAAACTCTTTTCAGGGGGTTCCTGTTTCTGCATATGCAGATCAATTAGTTGGAGGTAAAATAACAGGGCAAAGATCAGGGGTCACTGCTTTTGTTGATAGTGTTCTTTTACCAGAAGACTCTGAAAATGGCACTTTAACTCTTTATATCAACTATCTGTCTTCCAGCACTGGAAATAATTCAACTCAAACTTTTTTTGATGGCGAACAACTTTCATCTAGTGAAGTTATAACCTCTGGTTTATTGGGCAATACGACTATTGCTGCTGGATCTGCTTTTGCAACAACAATAGAAACGAATGCAGCAGCAATAGGATCTGCATTTCAGATAGACAATGGAGTTTATTTTATTAGAGGAAATTTTGTTAATGTAAGTAGAGAAACTTTACTTTTAGATCAATATGCAAACACTCCCAGCTATAGAGTTGGTTTGTTTATAAATGAAGAGATTGTTACTTCAGATCTAGATGAAACACTGAATGACAATTCTCAAGGATTTAATAATTATTCTGCACCAGGTGCAGATAGACTTAAAATTAGTGCAAGTTTGTTTAAAAAAGCACTTGATGATTTTAATGATGATAATTTTATTTTATTAGCAACCATAATTGATGGTAATATTCAAACTGAAAGCAAAAAAACTCTATTTGGTGGAAGTGCAGGATTTTCTGATATAACCGACACTCTCGCTAGAAGAACTTTTGATGAATCTGGAAATTATTATGTGAAAGCCTTTGATATAGGCATGACAGAATCATTAAATGATGATATTGGTAATGATGGAATATTTAATGCAGGTCAATTTACCCCTGGTGGAGTAACACCAAGTGATGATTTGGCATTGTATAGAGTTTCTCCTGGTAAAGCGTATATCAAAGGATATGAAATTGAAAGTGTTAATACAGTCTATCTTGACGTAGATAAACCAAGAACAACTAGAACAATTGAAGATCAAAGTATAATTTATAATACTGGACCGACTTTAAGAATTAATAGAGTACACAGAACACCCACAATTGGTGTTGGGAATACTTATTTTGTAAGTCTAAGAGATCAAAGAGTTGGTAGTAGTTCAGAGACCCTCCCTGGAAATGAAGTTGGAGTTGCAAGAGTATATGATTTTAGATTAGAGTCTGGTTCTTATAGTCTTTCTAATTCCAATGAAAATGAATGGAATCTTGCTCTCTATGATGTACAAACAACAACTGATATTGCTTTAAACCAAGCACAAACATTAACAGTTCCTACCTTTGTAAAGGGTGACAATAGTGGAGCAACTGGTTTCTTAAGACACGCTGTTTCTGCTGGAACAGCAATAACTGTATATGAAACCAGTGGAACTTTTATTCCGAATGAAAAACTTATTTTTAATGGAATTTCTGATGGTAGAATTGCCATAGCAGTTACTGAACACACTATTTCTGATGCTAAGTCTGTATATGGAACAAATGACGGAACAACAGGTATCAATACATTTAGTGCTGATGTAATTCAATCAAATAAATTTATTGTCGGAATTGCGACCGTAAGTCCCCTCTCTAGTGGAATTAGCACCATTAGAAGCGCAAATGCTCTGTTCCCAGGAACCATTGTAAAAGAAAATGATTTAATTCAATATAGTGACACAACTCCGGGATTAGATGGTGATCCAATTGTTGCTAGAGTTACTAGTGTCGGTACAACTCACGTCACTGTATCTGGTGTAACTGCGGTTACTGGAATTTCTAGTGGATTTTTACCTGCTGCGACTTTAAACGTAACTGATTTAAAAGTTCTTACAACTGAGTTAGCTCCTTCCTCTGACAATACTCTGTTTACCCATTTACCAAAAGCCAACGTATCTAATGTTGATCTCGCAGATGCTTCATTAAGTATTAGAAAAACATTTAGTGTTAATATCGCAAGTAATGAGTTGTCTGCACAGGTAGTGGCAGGAACAAATGAAACATTTTTACCATTTGATGAAGAGAGATATTTGTTAATTAGATCTGACGGATCAACAGAAGCATTGTCATCAGATAAGTTTGATATTTCACCTAATGGTAAAACTTTATTAATTCGCAATCTTGGCACTAATGATACTGATGCAACTTTGATTGCTACACTTAGAAAAATAAAACCAAAAGCAAAGGAAAAAATTAAAAATAGAGTCAACTCTATTATTGTAAATAAATCAAAACTTGCTGGATCTGGAACTGGTTCAACAACTTTAAATAATGGATTAATATATGGTAATTTTCCATTTGGTGTCAGAGTTGAAGATGAAATTATCTCGTTGAATACCCCAGATGTTATTGAGATTCATGGAATTTTTGAATCTGCAGATACTTCTGCGCCATCTTGTCCACAAGTTGTACTGCAATCAATTAACACAAATTCAACAACAACTTCGGAACTGCTAGTCGGTGAAAAATTTGTTGGACAAACAAGTGGTGCTGCTGCCATAGTAGCGGAGAAATTAAATGCTTCGACTATTTCATTCCTTTATAAAAATGATATAGCATTTGTTGAAGGAGAAACATTACAATTTGAAGAATCAAGTGCTTCTTCATTAGTATCAACTTTATCAGCACCTAGTTTTAATATTTCCCCCAACTATACGTTTAAGACTGGTCAAGAAAATACTTTCTATGATCATGGAAGATTGAAGAGAAAAGTAGATTCTTCTCAACCATCAAAACAGTTAAAAATTTATTTCTCAAGTGCTTCATATTCAAACACTGATGATGGTGACATAACAACAGTCAATTCGTATGCACAATTAGATTATACTGAGGATATCAAAGAAGTTGGTAATATTAGAACCTCTGATATTATAGACATCAGACCTAGAGTTTCTAATTATACTGTAAGTGAAGATTCAAGATCTCCTCTTGAATTCCTTGGTAGATCATTTAATGGATCTGGACAATCCGCTGCAAATCCACTTGCATCCGATGATGCAATTTTAACTGATGTATCATATTATCAAGGAAGAATTGATAGAGTTTTCTTAACAAAAGAAGGTAAGTTCCAAATCATTTATGGAACTCCATCAGATAGTCCACAAAAACCAGATCCAATCGATGATGCTCTTGAAATTTGTAGAGTAGAACTTCCTGCATACCTTTTTACTGTAAAAGATGCTAAGTTCTCTTTCTTACAGCACAAGAGATTTAGAATGCAAGATATCAAGGAACTTGAAAATAGAATCAAGAGTCTTGAATATTACACAACTCTTTCACTTTTAGAAAAAGAAACTGCAAACTTTTTCGTTGCAGATAGTGAAGGTTTGAATAGGTTTAAGTCTGGATTCTTTGTAGATAATTTTAATGATTTCTTAGCTCAAGATGAAACATATAGAATTAACAATGCAATTGATAGAAAATATAATGAATTGAGACCAAGACACTATACAAATTCAGTTGACCTTATCTTTGGTCCAGTTATTGATGAAGATCCAACTTTAGATCTCAATTTTGCCACTATAGAAGGTGCCAACGTCAGAAAGCAGAATGATATATTAACTCTTGATTATGCAGAGGTTGAATATATTAAACAAAACTTTGCTACTAGAACTGAGAGTGTAACTCCTTTCTTAATCAGTTTCTGGAATGGAACTCTTGAACTTACTCCAGCATCCGACAACTGGGTTGATACCGCAAGACTTGAAGCTAAAATTATTGATGTTGAGGGTGATTATGCATCTACTTTTGAAAGAATGGTTGATAATGGAACCATTGATCCTCAAACTGGATTTGGTCCTATTGTTTGGGATTCTTGGGAGACCAATTGGACTGGTGTCGATGTAGTTGAGTCTACACGTCAAAGAGTTATTAGTGGAGGTCCTGGCACTATTTCTACTGGTGCAAGTTGGAGACCAGGAAGACGTGTATCAACAAGAACAGTTTGGGATACAGTTGTTGAAGATAGAGTTAGAACAACAACACAAAGTGGAACCACGTCTAGAAACGGTGTCAGAACTATCGTTACTGAGCAATTTGATCGCGAGTCTGTTGGTGATAGAGTTGTAAGTAGAGACCTTATTCCATTCATGAGATCTAGAAATGTTGAGTTTGTTTCTAAAAAAATGAAACCACTCACAAGACTTTATCCTTTCTTTGATGGTGTCGATATTTCCAAATATTGTATTCCAAAATTATTGGAAATCACAATGACTTCTGGCACTTTTGAGGTTGGTGAAACAGTGGTTGGATTAACAGAAGTTGTTGGTGATATTGGATCCAATACTCTTCCATCCTCACCATTCATTAGATTTAGAGTTGCACAATCAAATCATAGAGAGGGTCCTTATGATGCACCAACAAAGACCTTTAGGCAGAACCCATACAACACTCAGGATTTGTCAGCCGCATATTCTTCGACAACAACCATACTAAATGTTGATACATTCTCTCTTTCTAATGAAGCTCAGGGACAGTATTATGGTTGGGTAAGACCAGGAATGACTCTTCGTGGACAGACCAGTGGTGCCATAGCATCAGTATCTAATCTTAGACTTGTTTCTGACATATCTGCCACTCTTATTGGTAGTTACTATATTCCTGACCCCAATAATATAAGTTTCCCAAGATTTGAGGCAGGAACTAAGACATTTACTTTGACTGATAATATTGATAATAATCAAGATGCAGCAGTCACCATTGCAGAAGAAGGATTTGCGTCTTCGGGAACTTTGGAGACAGTTCAGGAAAATATTGTTTCCGTTAGAAATGCAAGAATTGAACTTAAGAATGAGTTCCAAAGTAGGAACGTTAGTAGATCCCTTGGATCACAAGTCGTATCATCAAGAACTGTTGGTTCGCAAGCAAGAACACAGACAATCATTACTTATTACGATCCACTCGCACAGTCCTTCTTGGTAGAAGATGAAACCGGAGTGTTCCTGACTAGTTGTGATGTATTCTTTAGATCTAAAGATGACATGGATATTCCTGTTGTCTTCCAGTTAAGAACTATGGAGAATGGTTCACCAACTGCAAGAATTCTACCATTCTCAGAAATTGTTCTAGACCCTGATGATATTCAAACATCGGCTGATGGATCAATTGCAACTAATATTCAATTTAAAGCACCTGTATACCTTGAAGGAGGAACTGAGTATGCTGTATGCTTAGCATCTAACTCCACCAAATATAGTGTTTACATTTCTAGAATTGGTGAAGTAGATCTTCTGACGGATACATTTATTTCAAATCAACCATATCTTGGATCGTTGTTTAAATCACAAAACGCATCCACATGGGAACCAAGTCAATGGGAAGATCTCAAGTTTACTCTTTATAGAGCAGACTTTGTTGAAAATGGAACAGTAGAATTCTACAGTCCAGAACTCACTAGAGGAAATGGACAAATTCCAAAACTTCTTCCAGATTCAATTATTATGAACTCTAGACAAATTAGAGTTGGTCTTGGAACTACAGTAGCAGATTCCTATGAAATAGGAAATACTTTCTCACAACAAGGAACAAATGCAACTGGAGATTTAGTAGGAGTAGCAGCTTCTGCTGTTGGTAATCTCACTATCAGCAATGCTGGTCTTGGATACACACCAGCTGATGGTAGTCAAACCTTTACTGGAGTTAATCTGGTAACCATTACAGGTAATGGTAGAGGTGCTACTGCCGATATTAGCATTAAAGATGGTTCTATTGTTGCTAGTGGTGCAACAATCGCAACTGGTGGTTCTGGTTATCAGGTGGGAGATGTTCTTGGTATTACTACCATTGGTATTGCAACTATTGGTAGAAATGCAAGATTAACAATTGCTGGAATTGGTATTACTAATGAATTAGTGTTTGGCAATGTTCAGGGTGAGTTTGTTGTTGGTGCAGCAAAAACTCTAATGTATGTCAATAGTTCCGGTATTACAACGGAACTCAATTCTTCTGGCGCTACTGGACTTGGAACTGGAGGTGATGTTCAAATTTCGACAATCAATATTGATAGTGAAGGAACCCATTTCAAGGTGAACCATCAAAATCATGGAATGTATTTCTCAGAAAACTCCGTTGCTATTTCTGGAGTAATTCCAGATATCAAACCAACTAAGTTAACAGCAGAGTATAACTCCGGGTCTACCTCAGCAATCGCTGTTGCATCTGGGACACAATTCTCTACTTTTGAAAATGTTGGAGTTGGAACTACAAATGCTGGATATCTTTTAATTGGTGAAGAAATTATCAAGTATACCAATGTCTCTGGAAATAATGTTGGGGGAGATATTGTTAGGGGAACTGATCCAAGAACATATCCAATTGGAACACCAGTATTTAAATATGAAAACTCAAATATTAATTTGATGAGAATTAATAGAACTCATGATTTGAGTGATGTAACTGAGTCAAATCCCTTTACATTTGATTCATATAAAGTTAAACTTGATATGAGTTCTACCACTGGAACTGATAGAAGCACTGATATTGGTCATCCAAAACTTTATATCGGAGGGGACAAGTCAACTGGTGGCAGAGAGATAAGAGCTACTCAAAATATGCCATTTGAAATTATTACACCACAAGTTCAAAATGTTTCTGTTACTGGAACCAATATTACTGCTCAAGTAAGAACAACTACCAGTAAGAGTTTTAGTGGAAATGAAATTCCATATATTGATTCTGGATTTGAAGATATTTCAATAAATCAAAAAAATTATTTTGATACTCCAAGAATGATTGCTTCTAAGATTAATGAAGACTTAAAACTCACTAATGTTGTGGGCGGAAAATCACTACAAATGAGTCTTACACTCAATTCAGATGATACTCGTATAAGTCCAATCATTGATGCCCAGAGAGTAAATGCCATTGTAACCTCCAATAGAGTTAACAATATTATTACAAATTATGCTACTGATTCTAGAGTGGATATCATTGAGGAAGATCCAACAGCATGTCAATACATCTCCAAAGAGATTGTTCTTGAAAATTCTGCATCTTCGATCAAAATTATACTGGCTGCTCACGTTGGAGAAGATGCCGACATTAGGGCATTCTATGCAGTAAATAATAATGTCGGACTTGAACCGGTATTTACGCCATTCCCAGGATACTCTAACTTTAATTCTAGAGGACAAGTTATCTCTGCTGAAAATAGCAATGGAGAATCTGATTCATTTATTGTAAAATCAAATACAAAATCTTTCGATAGTGAAAATATTGATTACAGAGAGTATACATTTACAATTGATCAACTCCCTGCATTTAGAACCTATAGAGTAAAAATCTTACTGACATCTAATAGTCAGTGTTTTGTTCCTAGAATTAAAGAACTTAGAGCAATCGCGTTAGCATAATGGATTTTTACGGATTAGAAGGACATAAGGATCTCGCAAGGGATCCCTCTACAAATGCTGTAGTAAATGTAAATAGTCTTGAGTATCAACAATATCTTTCAAGACGAAAGGTGAAAACTGAAAAGAATCATAAGACACAGAACATGGAGCAAGAACTTGCTAATATGAAAAGTGACATTGATGAAATTAAATCTTTACTAAAGGAGTTGTTACATGGATCCTGATACAATCGAACTAAAAAACTTATCAAAAAGTTTTGCATATCAACAGATTGCAACTGATATAGATAATTGTGATGACCGTGATGAATTAAAAAACATCGCAAAGTCTTTTGCAAAACTTTATTATAAACAACAAGAAACAATGGCAGTAATAGGGTTAGCAGATGGCAACTAAAAATATCACCTTTGATCCAGATTCAGGAGTTCCCTACGGATTAAATCTAACGATTTATGGTGGTTCTGATTTTTCTGCGAATTTAAATGTTTTAGATACATCAAACTCTGCATTTAATCTAACAGATTACACTGGATCTGCAGCCATTTCAAAAAGTGTTGCAGTGGGAGCAACACTTGGAATTACTACAGAGTTTACAGTAGGATTTACAAGTGCATTTGACGGAAAGATGTCAATATCTCTTGGAAGAACAGACACTAGAAGTTTGGTTGAAGGTAGATATATGTACGATGTTTTAGTAAGTTCTGGAACTACAGTTTACAGTTTAGTAAACGGAAACGTTTATGTTTACAATCCTGTATCTTCAGCACCCTAAATACAGTTAGGAAACTTGTGGAATAAATGGCACAACCAGCAAGTAGATCGGAATTAATCAATTATTGTAAAAGGCAACTTGGGGCTCCGGTCCTTGAGATTAATGTTGCTGATGAACAAGTTGATGATCTTGTAGATGATGCTTTACAGTATTTCCATGAAAGACATTTTGATGGAGTAGGTCAAGTATATTTAAAATATAAAATTACTCAAGCAGATATTGATAGAGGAAAAGGAACAAATGAGGTTGGCATTGTTACCACCAGTGCTAGCACTTCTATCAATGGACAAACAGCAACATTTCAATTTGAAGAGAATAGCAACTATCTGCAGGTCCCTCCACAAATTCTAGGAATATCAAAAATTTTCAGATTTGATGGATCTAACACCGTTACTAATAACATGTTTAGTGTTAGATATCAACTATTTTTAAATGACATATATTATTTTGGGTCAACTGAGTTATTGACTTATGCAATGACAAAAACATATCTTGAAGATATAGATTACCTTCTTACGACAGAGAAACAAATTAGATTTAATCAAAGGCAAGATAGACTTTATTTGGATATTGACTGGGGATCTGTGGGTGTTAATGATTACCTTGTTATAGATTGCACCAGACTTTTAGATCCTAATGATTTTACTAGAGTATATAATGATTCTTTCTTAAAGAGATATCTCACAGCTCTTATAAAAAGGCAGTGGGGTCAGAACTTAATCAAGTTCCAAGGTGTTAAGTTGCCCGGTGGAATTGAATTGAATGGAAGACAGATTTATGATGATGCAGAAAAGGACTTGGAAATTATTAGGGAGCAAATGTCAAATACCTATGAACTTCCTCCATTAGATTTCATAGGTTAATATCATGGTGTTAAATCCGTTTTTTACACAAGGAACATCATCGGAGCAAAATCTTGTTCAGGATTTAATCAATGAACAACTCCGAACATATGGAGTAGATATATTTTATCTCCCCAGAAAATACATGACGGAAAACACTGTCATAAGAGAGGTTGTGCAGTCAAAATTTGACATGGCACTTCCTCTTGAGGCATATGTTGATAATTATGATCAATATTCTGGAGCGGGTAATATTCTTTCAAAGTTTGGAATTGAATCAAGAGATGAAGTAAGACTTATTATTTCTAGAGAAAGATTTGAAAATTACATCACCCCTTTAATTGAAGATCAAGCTAACGTAAAATTATCAACCAGACCTAAAGGTGGAGATTTAATTTGGTTTCCTTTAGATGATAGAATCTATGAAATCAAAGATATTGAATATGCAAAACCATATTATCAGTTACAAAATCTCTACGTTTATGAATTATATTGCGAACTCTTCCGTCTTGAGGACGAGGTTATCGCAACTGGTATTGAAGAAGTAGATAATAATTTAATTGGTGAGGATTATGATGGTCAGACTGATGATGGTATTAGTACAATTCAAGGACCAACACAATCTCTTACGTTGGTCGGTTCTGGTGTAACAGCAACGGCAACTGCTTCTATTTTAAATGGAGGAGTTAGATTCTTTAGTATTACAAATAGAGGTGGAGGGTATAGCGTAATACCAACAGTTGGAGTGACCTCAGCTCCTGCAGGAGGAACGAACGCAGTTGGTGTAGCCACCATGATCGGTGGAATAAATGTTTGTAACCTTAATGCAAATGAAAAATTACAATCGGTTCAGGCAGTAAATGTTGTAAATTCTGGAACCGGATATACAGTTGCCCCCACAGTTAAATTTATTGTTCCATCTGGACAGAGTGGATCTGGAGCAGCTGCTACAACTGTAATTGGAGATGGCATTGTTGGTATTATCACGGTTACCTCTGGTGGTGGAGGATACACTGCATCTCCTACTATTTCGTTTACTAATGAAGTATTTAAATCCGGTGTTACAACAGCGTCTGCAACTGCTCTTGCAATTGTAAGCACTGCAGGCACTATTTCTGCCATTCACATCACTAATGCGGGTCTTGGGTATTCTACTACTCCAACAATCTCTGTCGGAAGTCCAGAAAGTTCTGGATCTGGAACATTTACATTTAATGAAATTGTAACTGGATCTTCAAGTGGAACAACAGCAAGAGTTAGAACTTGGGATGCAACAACGTCTGTTCTTGAAGTTGGGACAGTCGCTGGAGAATTCACTATTGGAGAAGATATTGTTGGACAAACATCTGGAGCATCTTATGCTTTACGTGTTGCAGATACTCAACCTGCTGACGATGGATTTGCAGACAATATTAATATAGAGACGGAAGCAGACTCTATAATAGACTTCTCCGAGCAGAACCCATTCGGTATGCCATAAATAAAAATATCTTAATATAAAGATATTGTAGGATTTAAAAATGTTTGAATATTTTTACAACGAAATTTTGAGGAGGACCATTATATCTTTTGGTACACTTTTCAATAATATTAATATTAAGCATGAGGACTCTTCTGATAACGTGGTAAGCGTTGTAAAAGTTCCTTTGGCATATGGACCAACTCAGAAGTTTTTGGCAAGACTGGAGCAATCTCCAGATCTGAATAAACCCTTTGCCATTACTTTACCAAGAATGTCATTTGAGTTTACTGGTCTTACTTATGATCCTTCAAGAAAAGTATCGACAACTCAAACATTTGTAGTCAAAGATCCTACTGATGGAACAGAGAGTAAAAAGGCATATATGCCAGTTCCTTACAATATGCAATTTGAACTTTCCATCATGTGTAAGTTAAATGATGATGCTCTTCAAATTGTGGAACAAATTTTACCATATTTTCAACCAGCATATAACTTATCAGTTGAATTGGTTGAGTCTCTTCAAGAAAAAAGAGACATACCTGTGGTGCTAGAAAATATCACAATGCAAGATGATTATGAAGGAGATTTTACTAGTAGAAGAGTTCTTCTTTATACATTAAGATTTACCGCAAAGACATATCTGTTTGGTCCTGCATCTGCTGCAACCAAGGATATTATTAAAAAGGCATCGATCAGTTATCTTACTGGTACAAACACCGCAAATACCACCAGAGAGAAGACTTATTCTGTTGAACCTAGAGCAATTAAAAATTACACAGGTGATGCTGCAACCACCCTTGCTGCTGATATAACAAAAACATCCAAAACATTTGAAGTTGCAGATGGTACTAAGGTAACTAAGGGATCTTATATTGCTATTGATTCAGAGGAGATGTTTATCAAATCTATCAGTGGCAACAAGATCACTGTCAACAGAGGTCAAGATGGAACAGAGATTGAAACTCATCTTGGAGGAGCAGATGTTCATATTATCAACGCTGCAGATACTGCTCTGATTCAGGTCGGTGATGACTTTGGATTTAGTGGAACTTAATCATGAAAAACAAATTTGAAGATTTAAATAATACTTTTAATACTGATGGTGATTTAATTCAACCAGAAGTCATAGAGAAAAAAGTTGAAAAAATTAAAGAAACAGTAGATCATGTAAAAAAAGATTATGATTACACAAGAGGCAATTTATATTCAATCATAGAAAAGGGTCAAGAAGCAATTAACGGAATTCTTGAACTTGCACAAGAAAGTGAAATGCCTAGAGCATATGAAGTTGCTGGGCAACTAATAAAAAACGTAGCTGATGCAACTGATAAGTTAATGGATCTTCAGAAAAAATTGAAAGATGTAGAAGAAGAGAAGCAAATAAAAGGTCCATCCACAGTCAACAATGCTTTGTTTGTTGGATCAACAGCGGATCTTGCAAAAATGTTAAAGGACGGACTTAAAGAGGAACCTAAATAAAGAGAAAGGGAGAGAAATCCCAAAGTAATTTTACTGATACAATGTCGAAGGAAAAAAAGAACGACTTACCATCAATCAATGATTTCACTGATTATAGTTTGCCATCAGTAGAAGATTTTATTGAGAATAGTTCTGATGATATTAAAGAAGAAATTCAAATTGTAGAAGACTCTGATAAGGACATTAGTTCCCCGTGGCCGGAACTGCTTAGACTTATTAGTGATGTAAGAAATGATATTCCAAAAATTCCAGAAATTAAATATTATGACGAAGAACTTGAACATTTAGAGAAAACTATAAATGAAATCAAGGAAAAATCTTATGATGTAGAAATAGAAGCAATATGTGAACAGATTGATATTGTAAAAAATTATGTTTCAACCTCACTAGAAAATATACCAGAAATTAAATATTATGACGAAGAACTTGAACATTTAGAGAAAACTATATCAGAAATAAAACAGTCTTTTTTAGAAATACCAGAAATAAGGTATTATGAAGAAGATATTAAAAACCTTCATTCTACTCTTGAAGAAGTTAAAAATTCTATACCCAACGTTCCGCATTGGGTGCAAGAAACTTATGATGTTCCTGATTTTTCTTGGTATGTTGATGTAAAGAAAACTTTTAATACAATTGGTGAGAATATTGGTGAAGTTCAAGATTCCATAGAAAAAGTTAATCTTAAGTTTGAAGATGAATTAAAAAAGTTCTATGATGAAAAAGAAGTTTTAATCTTTGAAACTGAAGTAGGTAGAAAAAATTTAGAAAAAGAATTTGTTAAATCTAAGCATGAAATTTGGGAGGAATTGAAGAGAACATCTCTTAGAATATGGGAACAAAGTCATTTATATAAAGACGATGATAGAAAATTAAAAAAGCAAATAAATTCTCAGTATAATCAATTAAAGCAAAATATTGAAAATAAACTTGAGGAAGTAAATAAAAATAGCATAAAAACCGATGAACTTCTTTTAAATCATTTTAAGAACTTACAGGACGAATTTAATAATTTTCCTGAAGTAAAATATTACGAAGAAGATATTGATAATGTAAAGTCTGACATTAATGATGTAAAGTCTGATATTGATTATGTAAAATCTGATTTTGAAAAAATCAAAAAAATTATTGAAGACATCAAGTCTACTCAAAAACAACTGAGAGAGGAGCAAGAATTATTATCAGAAGAGAGCTCATCTCTTAAAGAAGATATTACAGATACAAATAATTCAGATCCTCTTACACCACTAAATCAAAAATTTGTTACTTTAGATGAATTACAAAATCATTATAAACTCTTTATTGCTAGAATTCAACAACAGATATCTACAATAGGTGGTGGTGGAGAAACAAGACTTCAATACCTTGATGATATTGCAGGCATTACAACTAATATTAGTGCTTTTGAGGGAATGTCCCTCATTGTCGATACAAATCAAACAGGAAAAAATAAACATAAAAAATTTAAATTTGTTAGCGTAGGATCAACATGGGCTAGCACATCTTCTGGAATTCATACGACTAAGAACGTTGGCATTGCTACCACAGCAAGATCAGATTTTGCACTTTATGTTGAGGGTGATCAGTACATTGATGGAAACATCACCGTTGGTGGAACGGTCACATATGAAGACGTAAAGAATGTAGATTCTCTTGGTATTGTAACTGCCAGAACTGGCATTAATGTTTTAGCAAAAGGTATTAATGTAATAGGTGTATCAACAATCAGCACAGGAGTTGGTACAGTTCATGTTGGTATTGGATCAACAGCACTTTTGGTTGAAGGTGATGCGAGAGTCACTGGTATTCTCACAATCGGTCAAGGATCAATTACTCTTGATCCAACTGCTAAAAAAATTGAAGGTATTGATGAAATAATTATTGGGACAGGAACAACTGTTAGAATACATCAGGATGCTTCAGGAGAAGTTGCTTTTAGTGACAGAGAGGGAAAACAAGCGTCAGTTGGAATAGGAACCACGGTTAATATTAACACTACCGGTATTATAACTGCTGCTAGTTTTGGTGGTTCTGGTATTTCTTTGACTGGAATTGTAACTTCTATTGTTGCTGGAGATAATATAACTATTTCTGGTTCAACTGGACGAATAACTATTAATTCTTCTGGTGGTGATGCTGCTGGTGCTGGTGGAACATGGAGTAATTATGACAGTAATGCTGGTGTCACAACCACTAAGAAAGTTAAGATTCAAAATAATCTAGAGGTTACTGGTGTCACTACATCGACGGGTGGATTTGTCGGTAATTTAACAGGTAATGCATCTGGTTCCTCAGGATCTTGTACGGGTAATTCTGCCACGGCAACTGCTCTGCAGACCGCTAGAGACATTGGAGGAGTTTCGTTTGATGGCACAGGCAGCATCAACCTTCCTGGAGTAAATCAATCAGGTAACCAGGATACCTCTGGTAACGCTGCTACTGCTACTATATTAGAAACCGCAAGAGATATAGGTGGTGTATCATTCAATGGAAGTGCTTCGATAAATTTACCAGGTGTTAACCAAGCAGGTAATCAAAATACTTCAGGAACTGCTGCTGGATTATCTGGCACACCTGATATCGCTATTACAAATCTTACAGGTGTTGGTGCAACATTTACTGGTATTACAACTGCACAAGCGTTTGCGGGATATAATTATCTACAAGCACCTTTTAGCACTACAGTAGAGTTTGCGGTTACAATAGCTTCCAAAACAGCAGCACACAGATATAATGGAACAGGTAGTAGTAATGCATATGTAATTAATGGAGTGCAGTCCCCATTCCTTACTCTGACACCTGGTAGAACTTACAGATTCACTTTAAGTTCAAGTGACATGACAGCTCACCCATTTAGATTTTATCTTGAGGCAGATAAGACCACAGCATATACCACAAACGTCACTTCTACATCAACTTATACTGAAATAGTAGTAACTGACAACACCCCACAGGTTCTACATTATCAATGTTCCAACCATGGATACATGGGTAATGCTGTTAACACAAACTCTAGTGCAGTTGTTCCAAGTCAAACAGCGATATTCCGTGGTGGACTTGTAGAAAAATTTGAAAGTGCAGGTACAACTCTTGGAGCTCAGACAAATAATCCATTAACAGATGGAAACGTAATCCTATTTACGGGTAATGAGTCTGGCAACCTTACAGTTAACTTCACTGGTGTTCATTCTACACTGTCAAGTGGAGAAACTGTTTCATTTACTACTATCCTTACACCAAATGGTTCTGGTGTAATTAATACGGTACAGGTAGATGGAGAAGCAGGAATTACAACATATTGGAGTGGTGGATCAGCACCTTCTGCTGGTTCTTCTGGGCAAGACATATATACGTTCCAAATTTTAAAAACTGGATCCGGCACATCAGATTACACTGTATATGGTGCTGCTACTAACTATGCATGATAGGAGGTAAAGATTATGCATGAACGACATAGAAAAGAAAAACCTCTTTTAAGTCTAACTGGATCTGGTGGAGGACTTGGATACTTAGCTGGTAGGGTAACGGGTCCAAGTGAAGCAAGTGCCACAGGTGGAACTGTTATTTCAAGTGGAGATGATAGATATAATGTTTTTACAGGGACAGGAACATATACGGTATCTAATGGACCAGTCACAGCAAAAGTATTAATAGTCTCTGGTGGTGCTGGTGGTGGTGGATACTACTATGCTGGTGGCGGTGGTGCCGGTGGTGTAGTTTATTCTTCATCAATAGAATTGGCAAGTGGTTCTTATCCAGTTGTTGTTGGAGGTGGAGGCGCAGCAGGTGCATATGCGGAAAAAGGTGGATCTGGTGCAAACAGTTCATTTAACTCTGTAACTGCAATCGGTGGTGGCGGTGGTGGAGGATATTATACTCTTGGTGTAGGAAACGCTGGTGGTTCATCGGGTGGTAACACTGGTTATTGGCCAACCCCAAAAACTGCCGTGACACCACAACCTGTCCCTGGTGATTATAATGCTTATGGAAACCTTGGCGGTGGCGGTGGTTACTATGGTGGAGGTGGCGGTGGTGGTGCTGGTGGTGCTGGCAATAATGGTACTCCTGGACCTGGTGGAGCAGGAGGATCTGGTAGAAACTTTTCAAGTTTCCCTGCGCCCGTGGTTGCTCCCGGTGTTCCATCTCCCGTAAGAAGTGCATGGACATCAGCAGTTGGTCCTAATGGCACAGTTGCTGGTGGCGGTGGTGGTTCTGTTTTTTATTATCCAGCATATACTGCAGGAGCTGGTGGAGCGGGTGGCGGTGGTGTAGGTGCTTCAGGATACACTGGTCCTGGTGGCGGTGATGGTGTGGAATTCACTGGTAGTGGTGGAGGAGGAGCAAACTCTCCACCAGGTGGTGGAGTTGCTGGTGCTGGTGGGGATGGAATTGTTATGGTAAAATTCACCATTGGTGGTGGCGGCGGAGGCGGCGGCGGTGGTGGTGGTGGTGATAGTTTCTCAGCAACTGGTGGCACCACAGATGAACCAGGAAATGGATATAAGTATCATACATTTACCTCATCAGGTTCATTTAATGTGTCAGGTTCTGGAAATATAGAAGTTCTATTAGTTGCTGGAGGAGGCGGTGCTTATCCTGGTTATAACTCTGGAGCAGGTGGTGGAGGTGTTGTTCATCACCAGCAATTTGCTGTTACAGAACAAGATTACACAGTAACCATTGGTGCAGGAGGAATTAGCAATGCAAATGGTGGAGACTCCACATTTGGAGGAATGACTGCAAAGGGTGGTGGTGGTGGCACTGGATATTATCCCTATGGTAGTCCATCTAACCCAGGTGGATCTGGCGGTGGTTCAGAAGGAACAGAGTCCAATCCGGCAGGAGCAGCAACACAACCATCACAAAATACACCATTCGTACCAAGTCCATATTTCAATCAATATGGTAATCCTGGAGGAACTGGTGATACTGCTGGTGCATATTCTGCTGCTGGAGGCGGTGGTGCTGGTGCGGCAGGTTCTCCCTCTGGTCCTGGTCCTGGTTCTGGTGGCGTAGGTGGTGCTGGTCAACCAATCTCTGGATTTGAATATCCTATTGTTGGATTAGCACCATTAACACCAGAAGCTAATTCACCGACAAACAATCACTATGGTGCAGGTGGTGGTGGATGGGGTTATTCCCAACAAAACAGCGGTAACAGACCTACTGGTGGGGGAGGAAGAGGTGGAAGATATGTTCCATATCTAAATCAAAAAGGTCTTGATGGTGTTGGTGGAGGAGGAGGAAATAGTTATTATGATTCCGGCCCTAATCTTGGTGGTAGTGGCGTATGTATTATAAGATATGCTGTTTAAGAACTTGATAGTTGATAAATAATATGGAGTATCGTAAACTCAATTGAATGAGCAACCCTCGTATTCCAAGAAAACCTGGGCAACCAGCAAACTCCAAGAAACACTCTGACCTTTATACGGATGAAAATCCGAAGGGAACTATTCATGGACTTGGATTCAAAGATGTTGCAACCGCTAAAGCATCTGTTTCTAAAATTCGCAATTCATCAAGATCTCATGCTCACAAAATCCAGGCAGCAGTTGCTATGGAACAGAGAGCAAGAGAAATGGGTAA
>MDTD01035282.1_pt1 | contig 37101 bp, 33 predicted proteins | sample 811221 | NCBI WGS metagenome assembly MDTD01 (sample SAMN05326646, study PRJNA326480) | marine metagenome | isolation source: seawater | place: Pacific Ocean: South West | collected 2011
GAAGTAACATGGGCCCATAGCTCAGTTGGTCAGAGCAGTCGACTCATAATCGATTGGTCGTAGGTTCAAGTCCTACTGGGCCCACCACTTAACCTATTGTAGCACAGAGGTATTTTACATCGGTCTACTTAAAGCTGTAAAAAATGGGCTAGTGGAACCAACGGTTTTTGGGCGGCCTTCTAACCTCCTACTTATTACGTTATGTCACCCCCGCTTATGATCGATGATCATAGGGGATCAGTGGACACAACAATCAAAAGTTGTTGGGGTTTTACTGGCCTTGAATTCTGACCTAAATTTAACCGTATAAAGACTATGGATGAACTCCAAGAAAAATTTCGCAAACTTGTCATCTTCGTGCTCTATGCTTTTGCCGGAGTCTGGATCTCGATCGTCATTCAAGAAGTGATTCATACCAAGGGATATTTCCCAACGGTCGGTTTCGTTATCATCCTTTTTATATGTAGTTTATGCTTAATTCCTCACTACTTCATAAATAAGAAATTGAAAAAGAAGAAGGTCGGGGAAGAGGACAATGCCAACGAATGACGCGATATGCGCTTTGATTGGCGAGCTATCCGGCCGCTGAAATATATGCGCACCTGCGACTGCTGCACATGCACATGTTGCTCGAAACAGATTTTGCATACCCTCTAATTCCGCCTACGCCATCTTCTCAAGGCCCTGTGGGACCCGTTTTTTTATGTGGATTCTTCTTGCCTTGATTAATTCTTGCCTTGATTAATTTGGCTGGTGTGCCCCACTGCATCTTGAAAACGTAGGGTTAAGCCAAGCTATTCTTAACGAGGAATTACACCCCAGAACTATTTTTCAGTCCTTGGCAAATGAGGAGGGGGCTATAGCTAAATTGCTCGATGTAAAGCTCCGAGAATTGAAGAGCTAAATTTAGATCGCCTTGCGCAGATTACCAGTCATATTGAACATTCAAGCTAATTTGGCGTCCCGATGCCGGCGTGCCAGGAAACTGTTGGAAATCTTCATCAGTCAGATTGTCCGCGGAGCAAGAAACTGTCAAACCATCATCACCTTTCGCGGCCCAAGTTAGTGAAGCCGAAGCAAGGAAGGACTCTTCTGAGCTTGTCCGTAACGGATTTTTTTCTTGTAATCGATATTCATTGTCTAACCGCAGTTCGATTTGATCTGTGACATGATAATGCAAAGCAACAGTCATGCGATGCCGAGCAAAATTTAATGCATAAAAACTTGCATCAATCTGGGTCTGACCGTAATTTGAGTTTTTATCCAAAAAGGTGTATCCGGCAATAATGTTTAGGTCATTCCAGGAGTCTCTGGCCAATAGCTTTACACCTATAACATCAATGTTGACATCATTAGCTTGTCGGGAAAACGGTGCGCCGCTGAAGTAAGTCCAGTCTACCAAGTCGCGGTCGCGGCGATAGAAAATAGATAGCTCCATCGTCCTGTTACCTGAGTTTATGCCAAGGGTTATGGATGCCTGATCTGCTCGTTCACGACCGAGCGATGCATTTCCGCCAAACAATCCGGCAGGTCGCGAATTTAGTGCAGTATAGCCGGGAAGCTGGGATTTTCCAGCGTACTCAAACGTAAGATAACGGGAACCGTTATTAGACGGATAAAGAAATTCTAGACCAAGCATGGGAGAAGCCGCATCATTGTCACGGTTCGATATATCGACGGACGCGCCCGCAGTGAGGATCACTTTGCTTGTTTTTGAATCCGCAATAACGATTGATGGGGTGAGACTAAGGGTGAGATAATCGCGAGAATCAAATCGTCCCTCAGTCAAATCGGTCGAACGAATCAATTCGTCTGACATCAATTGCAGAGCATAATTCCAATCCCAATTTCTGCGATAAAATGCGCCATGTACTCCGATGCCATAGACACGCGTTTTGTGATCAAAGGCACCAGGAGCACCAGCTTCTGTGGTCGTCCTATCAAAATCATAGTCGTCGTCTAGCTGCCGAAAATAACCACCAACCTCGAGCCATGCATTATCCGTCTGCACTCGGTGAGTCGCAAGAACAAGCATTGTCTGAGTATGATCCGTCTCAGCCAGGGTCCCAAATCCAGTGTATGCCCCGGGCCAACCAAAGAACTTATCCTGATAGGCGAAAATAATATCGGTCTGGGTATGCTCCGTTGCTCTTTGGAGTTGCAGATTATAGCGCTCGAAAGCATGATCTCCATTCGCAACACTTCCGTCACCCTCAGAATATGCAACTGATCCCTGTATGGCCAGATGCCGTCCCTCGATTTCTGAGCGTAAGAGGGCAGCACGCAGGGACTCATTATGCAGATTATCGCTTCCAACGCCGGCTCTCAGAGAACCACCAGCTTCAATTTTCGGAATTCCATAGGCGACGGTGGCAATGCTCGAATTAAAACCGCCAATTGCATTGCTAATGCCGGTTTGTACTACGGGTGCCGATAATAAAGACGGGTCCACCGGGAGGTCCACCGCATAGTGACCTGTCTGAGGATCGACTATTGTCACTGGGCCAATTTTGAAGCCAGTGTTTTCAAATAAGCCGCCTTGGACCGTGACGTCAGCCTGACCTTCCGCCAAGCCTCTAATTTGAACTTCAATCGAAGGGTCAAATCGCAGCATGGTAACCGGAGCAGCATAAGTCCCAGCCGGAGTCTCTAGTGCGACTCTTTTCGCATGGACCTCTATTTCTTCGATCCAGTCTGCTTCAGTTTTTTCATCCTCGTCTCTAGCTACAGCTGATATAGTGATTGCACAAAAAGCGACGAACGAAAAACTATTTATTGATAATTTCATTTTTTGTTACTCTTCAACTTACTAACTCGGGCGTTAAGCATGCATAGACGCGGTTGAATATTACAATCTGGACAAGCAACTCGAAATGGCCCAGACATGCATCTGTGATGCATCAACTATACCGGTTTTTTTTCAAATGACCATTGGTGCTGGGTGATTTGATACCAACCACAAATATCACTTTATAGAGTGTCCCATTGTTTGAAGTTCAGAAGCATGAGATTTTCTCACCATAGTTCCGGCGGCGGGAACTGTACTTAGACTGTAAGCTATTGCTTAACATATCTTTAATCGGTTTAGAAAACTGCTTTTGTTACATCGTTTGTTACATCAGATTACTTACACGGCATAAACGATAATATCCCAGAAACATATATAACTAAAAATAAAGATAAGAACGCTATCTAATTTATCGCTGTTTCCGCGACTTTACTTAACGCCTCTTCTAGGGACAGTAAATAGCCGCCCCGCGAATTGACTTCTCGCGTAATTCGTTCATTTGCATCAGAGAGCAGTGAGCAGGCATGAGGGATATCTGCCAGCATCGTTGCAGCAAGCTTTAGTTTGAAAGATCCTATACGTGTCCACTGGCACTGCACAGCCTAGCGCCTGATGCTAAGAGCATTGCCTCTGTTTCTATAGGGGCCGAGGTTTATAAGTAGCCAATGAAGTTAGCTGCTGATATTGCAGTAAAGGCACTGTTGACGAGTACGTTTGAATTGCAAACAATTTAACCGAGCAAACGTAACCATTCCTTAGTGTACAATTTTAGTCATCGTTTTGACCGTTTCAAACAAAAACTGTAGTCTGTTCATGTTCTTAAACGACAAGGCTCAAAAACCATTATGCCTACACAATTCCGTCTCCTGTTAGCTGCCCCATTACTGCTTTTGCTCTCTACGATAGACGTCAAAGAAAAATCTCTAACGAGTTCGACATATGAGCTGGTTTGTTTTGACTTGGATGTTGCCTTGGCAATCAATGAACTTGAGAAAAAAATAACTTACTGGACGGTAGAAGTAGTTCAAAATCCAGGCAGCATAAATACAGCCAAAACTAGAAAAAAAATTAAACGTCTCAAAGGACAGGTTAAATGTTTAAGTGAGGTTGGGCACGTGAAGCAACTTAATTTTCTCTTTGAAAGTAATGCTCTAACAAAAGATCAATCAGTCGCCGCTTATCAAGAGCGTTCTGAATGTTTTAGAGAGATTGATTACGCTCGGGAAGAAAGCATGAAAACGACGATTTCCCAGATTTATTTCGGCGGGATATTTAAAGTTGACCGGAAAAATCTCGTCGGTACAGACAATGAGGGAATTAAATACCAATGCGAACTAAACGACGTCTCCGCTAAATATGCGCTTTAACGTCTGATGAAAATCCACGATTTGACCTTATTTGATGTAAAAGCGCATGATGAAACGGAACCAATTGCCGCAACCAAGAAATGCATTTGCTCCCGCCTATTCTGATAAGGAAGAATTTGCGAATGCTCTTTCTCATGGTTTGGGTTTCATTATCTCGGTCATCGCATTGAATTATCTGATCACCTCAGCGCCGATTTATTACAGTGTTCAGCAGAGAGCAGGCATACTCAATTATGGTGTTACCTTGGCACTGACGTTTTTAATATCTACTTCTTATCATGCGCTAAAACAACCGGTCATTAAAGATACTTCAAAACGCTTTGATCATGCCTCCATCTACTTGTTAATTGCTGGAACATACACCCCTACGTTTACCATTTCTGTTAACACAGCTGCGGCAACTTCACTCCTTACAATAGTTGGTCTGTCGCCGCTAGGATTATATTCAAAGCCTTCTTTGCCGGACGTTTTCAATGGTTTTCTATAAGTAGTTATCTGGCAATGGGCTAGATATCATTTTTCCTTATCGATGATCTTTTCCGTGTTTTGGCAACACCGGGATTTACATTGTTGATACTGGGAGCAGTAGCCCACAGTATCGGCGTAGTTCTTTATGTCAACAAGGCAATCGCATATAACCATGCCATATTGCATTGCTTCGTTTTGGTCGGAGCTTTAAGCCATTGCTGGCTGATTTTAGAGTATGTTTTTAAGTGAGAGACCAAATTAATGCTCTACAAAATCTGAATTTCGTTTGTTTCGGGTTAAAATCATAAAGCACAACCTTGTCCTTTCCTCCCTCTCGAATTTTCGATGAATCTTGTTACGAGCAGGACGATATGAAGACTTGGAGGTATAACTTAACTTATCTCCTTTTCAGAAAAAATATTGGCAAAAACTATTTGAAAAAAAAATTCAATCTAGGGCTTGTTTTTTTTCCTAAAATTCATATTTTGTGGTTAATAGGAGGTTCGGATGCTTGAAGTGAGAAATTTGTCTCGGAATTACGGTACTACGAAGGCTGTTGATGAAGTATCGTTTTCTGTTAACCCCGGAGAGATAATCGGCCTTCTCGGCCATAATGGCGCTGGTAAATCTACCATAATGAAAATGGTCACAGGGTTTCTAGAACCATCCCATGGCCAAGTCTTGATAGATGGGTCGGATATACTGGAAAAATCCGAGGAGGTGCGCTCGAAAATTGGATACCTTCCGGAGTCGCCCCCCTTATATGCAGAACTTTCGGTCATGGACTATCTGTATTTTTCGGCTCGGATGCGGGGATGCTCTGATGATTTAATGATCCTTGATGCAATGCGAGCCACTAACCTCCAGTCTAAAGCATTAGAGCAAATCGGCACTCTAAGCAGAGGATTTAAACAAAGAGTTGGAGTTGCGCAAGCTATCCTTAGCCGACCGAAGTTTTTGATCTTGGACGAACCTTCAAACGGATTGGATCCTGAACAGAATCAGGAGATGCGGGCACTCATTCAGAAATTGGCGGAAGATGCGACTGTAATTCTCTCGACACATGTAATGCAGGAAGTGAACGCCATATGCGACCGAGTTTTAATTATGCGTTCGGGTCAGTTGGCTGTCGACAAACAGCTTTCTGAACTGTCAGATTCAAAAATCATAGAACTTAAAACGTCCGAAGCTCTTCCGATAGACAAAGTCCTAAAACATTTAGACTCAGTATCGGCCTCTCAAGAAATTATTCCTGGTTTATGGGAGTTGAGCATCACCGGCAACATAGATGCCACTGTGGCTGAAGTGACTCAAGACATGGTAGCATCAAGCTTTCCAGTGCATGCAATTAGCCCCAAAAAGCTGGATTTAGAGACCCTATTTCGTGATGTCAATGAATCGGAGGGTTCTCAATGAGATTGCAAAGAAAAATTATTTTTGAACTAGCCAACAAAGAGTTGAAAGGTTTTTTCAGCTCTCCCATTGCCTACCTCGTGCTTGGCAGCTTCATGGCACTTTCATTATTTTCTTTTTTTTGGGTTCAGGCCTTCTTTGCACGCAACATCGCAGATGCAAGACCGATGTTCGAAGGAATGCCTGTACTGCTTATCTTTTTGTGTTCAGCAGTCACCATGCGAATGTGGAGCGAAGAAAGACGGACTGGCACCCTAGAATTCCTAAAAACTTTGCCTGTTACAACCTCTGAACTAGTCATAGGAAAGGCTATAGCATGCATGACGCTTATTTTGATTGGACTGATTTTGACTCTCCCTATCCCTATTACGGTCGACGCAATCGCCACACTCGACTGGGGTCCTGTTCTTGCCGGTTACTTAGCCACAACATTGTTGGCGGCTTCTTATCTAGCAATTGGTTTATTCGTGAGTGCGAGAAGTGATAGCCAAATCGTCAGCTTGCTTGTGTCTTCAGGAATTTGCGGAGCTTTCTACTTGTTAGGTTCTAATCTTTTTGTTGAACTCTATCCATCTGCAATGCAGGACTTTTTAAGATCCATTGGGAGCGGTTCAAGATTTGAATCAATTACCAGGGGCCTTCTTGACCTTCGCGACATGTATTTCTACGTCTCAATTACCGCTGTTTTCCTTATTTTAAATATCTACTCGCTTAACCGAGAAAGCTGGGCTGATGACAGCAACACCGACCGCCATAACACTCAAAGAGTGGTAACATCATTGCTGGTTACGAACATTGTGCTAGCGAATCTCTGGTTATATCCCCTCAGCACTTTGCGCGCTGATGTAACGGATGGCCGTATCTTTTCTATTTCAGATGCGACACGAAGCTACTTATCCCAATTAGAAGAGCCATTGCGAATTCGAGGTTACTTCAGTCAAAAAACTCACCCACTGTTGGCGCCCCTGGCACCTCAGCTAAAGGATCTGTTGAAAGAGTATGAAGTTGCAGGTCAAGGCAGAGTGACTCTGGAGTTCATCGATCCAGCTCTTGACCCTGAACTTGAGAACGAGGCTAATATTAAATATGGAATCCGCGCAGTGCCCTTTCAAATATCCGATCGCTATCAAGCGAGTCTGGTAAATTCATACTTCGATGTATTATTAGAGTACGGAGATGAATTCGAAGTCCTCAGTTTTTCTGACTTGATTGAAGTGAAATCTAGCTCTCAAATGGATTTAGAGGTTCGTCTTAAAAACCCCGAGTTTGACATTACACGCAGCATAAAGCGGGTTTTATATGGGTTTCAAGGAGGAGGATCTATATTTGACAGTATCAGTGATTCGGTAAAATTTATAGGCTATATATCGCATGACCGACAACTGCCGGAGGTATTATCGTCGTTCAAATCTGAAATTCCTGCGATCGTCGACAAGTTTATCGAGGAAAGCGGTGGGAAGTTAAGCGCCCAGATCGTAGATCCTCAATCTGGAGATGGAGCCTTAGCTGAAAAGATCCTGACAGATTATGGATTTCAACCTATGGTCGCGAGTCTTTTCGATGATACTAGCTTCTACTTTTATATGACACTGCAAGCAGGTAAAACGGTTATCCAGATTCCACTCCCCGACCCACTGGAACCCGAAGCCCTTACAAGAGCGATGGAAGAATCTCTTAAACGCTTCGCAAAAGGCTTACTCAAGACTGTCGTGCTTGTAGCTCCGGATCAGCCTCCGGCATATATACGGAGCCAAAAAACGAATTCTAGGATTAATGAGTACAATCAACTCACCAATGCTCTTGAGATTGATTTCACCATTATCAGAGATGACCTAAAGCAAGGCAAAGTGCCCGACGAGACAGACCTGCTTTTGCTAGTAGAGCCCAAAGAATTGGTTGAAAGACAAATATTTGCCATCGACCAATTTTTAATGAAAGGCGGCACAGTTTTGCTCTCTACTTCTCCGTTCAGCGCTTCGATGAGTGCTGAAAGTTTATTAGCCATAGAGCATATAAGTGGTCTTGAAGAGTGGTTAACTCATCATGGTGTTGAATTAGAAAAAACTCTATTGATGGATGCGCAAAATTCGGCTCTTCCCATTCCGGTAACGCGAAACCTTGGCGGTTTCAGTTTTCAAGATTTAGTATTGCTGGATTACCCTTATTTTGCAGATATAAGAGGTGAAGGATTGAACGAAGATCTATCCATAACCCGTGGCATACCAAATGTGACTGTGAGTTGGCCTTCGCCATTGATCATCAAGAGCAAGGAAGGACGGTCTTCCACAATTCTACTTAAAAGCAGTCCCGAAAGTTGGGTAACGAATGACACTGACATAATGCCCCAATTATCGGAAGAAGGGTTGGAAATCTTTACCCCAGAAGGGGAAGTAAAAAGTAGAAATATAGCCGCACTGCTAGAAGGCCGTTTTGGAAGTTTTTTTGTTGACAAGCTCTCTCCGATGCTAGCTGGGAATAGCGAGAAAGATGAAGAGAGTGATTCCGAAAAGGACTCGGACCCACTAATAATTAGCTCAGTTATTGAGAAATCGCCTGAGTCTTCGCGCCTTCTGATTATTTCATCTAATGCCTTCTTAGCTGATCAAACGCTGGGCATGCTGGGATCGGCAGATGGTTCTCTGCATCGCAATAACCTTCAACTGATTGCAAATACGGTAGATTGGGCATTGGAGGAAACCAACCTCAATAATATTAGTTCAAGAGGACAGTTTAATCGGACTCTCCCTCCCATAAATCAAAATCAACAATACATCATTGAAATATTCAACTACGTATTATCGGTCATTTTACTTCTTGCCATTTATTGGACTAACAAGGCCATTGAAAGTAGACGCCGAGCAACTTATGCAGCAAAACTTATGGAAATTACTTAAAAAGGAGACTGAAAGTGAGTGGCTTCATAAAAACTCTTGCTGCACTTGGTTTAACTCAAGTGATACTGATAGTTGTCGTTTGGTTCAAACCATTTGATAGTCAACTAGAAGCAGGTGCACTCATCCAGATTGGTGCAGAACGAATAGCTTACATTAAGATCATTGATAGCGAAACAAGCATTATGCTCAGGCCAGATAACGAGAATTGGTCCGATGGAGTGACTGTCAACGATCAGTATTTAGGTGATTCAAAAAAGGCTTCTGCGTTTATTTCTCAAATCCTTGAGTTGGAGGCTAAATGGGCATTGACCCAGACCAGCGAGGCGGTTAAAAGATTCGAACTTTCAGACTCAAATTATCAGCGAAAGGTTGAACTTTACGACCCGAATGACAAACTATTAGAGACATTTTTTACTGGGACTTCTCCGGAATTTGGCAAGGTCCATGCGCGAGTCTCGAAAAACAATTCCGTCTATGCGGTTGACATAGCCAACCATCAAATTTCCACAAATGTTAATGACTGGATCGACAAGGCTCAGTTGGCTCTGGCTCATTTGCCCAGCGAGGTAAATATCGACCAACCGTTGAAAACCGGAGATTTTTTGCTCGCAAAAATTGAGGGATCTGCTTGGCAGATCAACGGTAATATTGCTGATGAGCAGAAGGTTAATGATTACCTGACTCGTTTTAAAAATCTCCAAATACTGGGTATTTCAAACGCAGTAGAGGACAGTCAAACTAGATTAGCCACCATTAATCTGACTTCTGATAAAAAAGGAATTGTTTTTAATTTTTATAAGTCAGTTGATGACGAGTTCTCCATCACGATATCTACTCAAAATACAGCTTTCCGAGTTTCCGAGTATTGGATCAACCAGCTACTTATCAATGAAACTGATCTTTTGCCCTCCGAGGAAGATCTCGATTCCCCATGAGAAAACAATGTGAAATAGCAAGACAAGGTTCAATTAAAAGTGTGCCATTTCGTAATCGAGGCCTTCGCTGAGCGAGGATCCTGTTCGTCATGCATTTTGCACGACACGATATGGTTTGAAATGCAAGGGACACCGGCAGTGACTATAGCCTCATCGGAATTTAATTCTGCCGCCCATAGCCAATCGGAAGCATTGGGCATGAGAGATGCAGAATGCGTGTTCGTTCAGCATCCCATCCAAAACGCATCAAATGAAGAGATAAGAAACAAAGCGGACCTAATTGTGGATGAAATAATTAGAGCATTAACAAAGTAATATAAAAATAGCGGATGCAGTATGTCGGATTGTTAGGCACCTCTGAAAAGATAATTAAAATAGAGATAGAGCATATGAAATTGGGACTTGAAAATAAGCATTTTGACACGGCGTTCCAGAGGCTAAGCAGTCTGGAAGGTAAAACAGTTGCTATAACGGGCACGACCACTGGAACTGGTTTCAGCGCCGCAGAGGCTTGTGGGAAATTAGGAGCAAATGTACTACTATTGAATCGCCCATCCAACAGAGCTGACATCGCGTTCGCGCTGCTGGAAGCGACAAACTCAAACGGAAAATTTTTTAAAATTGATTGCGATCTGCAATGCTTTCAATCAGTTCGATCTGCCACCACAGAGATAATGGCAAGATGCCCTGCAGGACTGGATATTCTTTGCAATAACGCTGGGGTTATGGCTTTAAAGGATATACCAACTGCAGATGGTTTCGACGTGCAAATGCAAACCAATCATCTGTCACATTTTTTGTTGACAAAATTGGTTTTTCGACTGTTGCAAGAGGCCGCGCAAAAAAGAGGGGAAGCACGAATAGTAAACCATTCAAGCATGGCTCGGCTGATGGTGAAAAAACTCGACCCAAAGTATCTTGAAAAACGAGGGGGTAACCTCGGTGGAGATGGCTCACGTCTTTTCATTTTTCAAGGTGGGAGATGGGAACGTTATGGTCAAACCAAATTGGCTAATGCTGCATTTACAGCATGCTTGCATGTGAAACTCCGTGATAAAAATCCTAAAATCAAAGCAATGGTCGCTCATCCTGGCGTAGCCGAGACAGATCTTCAAGGCACGGCCATTGCGGATGGCGGTGCCGGGCCTTCAGGGGGTATAGGCAGGTGGTTAATTAGACAAATGATGAAAATGGGACAATCGCAACAGGATGGTGCCATGGGGATAATCAGGTGTATAGCTGACCCCGAAATTAATTCTGGCCAATTTGTGGGACCGGGCATGGGCATGACTGCGCTCAGAGGGCCGGCGTTAAGCTACCCATTGGAAAGGTTCTATAACAACCCTTATACCAGAGATTTACTCTGGGAGAAGAGCTGTGAGGCCATAGGAGAAGACTTTGTAATTTAAAATCCCGCGAGAGATAATCTTGGCACAGCAAAACGGTTAGATCGCGAAAATGGTCAAGAGGACTCTCTGTCATCCGCTGAGCGTAGCCATTTTTCCTCGAAAACCTCGATATCATCGAAACCAATGAGTTGACAAAATTCTGCAAAATCGAAGAGCTCAATATCTCTGTGTGAACTAGTGCCTGTCGTCTTTAATCTATTCAAGACATTCTCAACCGCCGCCGCTCCTGCGAGTGCAGCAGTTCCTGGGAAAATAGCAAAGGCGAATCCCAGATCTGAAAGCGTATCGGCATCTAAGATCGGCGTTAATCCTCCGTCAGCCATGTTAGCCATTACAGGGACATCAAAAGACGAACAAACTTTGTGCATTTCTTCCTCGGTTCTCAATGCTTCTGGAAAAACAATATCGGCCCCTGCACTGATATAAGATTCCAGTCTTGCCATAACGCCGCTCATCCCCTCAGACTGATGACAGTCAGTCCGAGCAGCAATCAAAGTATTTTCGTTCTGAACAGCTTCTCTTGCCACCCTAATTTTAGCTGCCATTGTGTCAACATCTTCCAAGCGTTTGCCTCTAAGGTGCCCACATTTTTTAGGGAATTCTTGGTCCTCTAACTGGATAATTTGTGCCCCTGCTTTCTCGTAAGAGCGCACGGTTTCTCTGACATTCAACAATCCTCCGAATCCAGTATCGGCATCCGCAATAACGGCTGCCTCTCCAACAACCTCAACCAATGTCGAAACTCGATCAATCATTTGTGTTAGCGTGATAATCCCGGCATCAGGCAACCCATAAGCTGATGCACCCATCCAGTAGCCAGATGCATAAACCGCATCAAAACCAATTTTCTTGGCCATGATAGCTGAAATCATATCTGGAATTCCCGGCGCACAGAAAAATTCTCCAAGTTTAATTTTTTCTCTAATAAGCATAACCCGCGTCCGCCAAAATAGAAGGAAAAAAACCCATTAAGATTTATAATCCAAACCACATTATATTTGTCTAACCAAGTGCAACTGCCGAATTCAAAAGAACGCATATGGCACGCAATCATGTTTTACTTTGAATACTTCGACCTAGGCTGTCTCTAAAGCATTCAAACTGAGTTTTTCAATCATTGAATCGCGCATCGAAAACTTTTGCACTTTTCCAGTAACCGTCATTGGAAATTCCGCAACAAATTGAACATATCTGGGAATTTTGAAGTGAGAAATTTGACCTCTACAAAACTCGCGGATCTCATCCGCATCCGCTTTCTCTCCATGCTTCAAAACAATCCAAGCGCACAACTCTTCTCCATACTTGGCATCCGGAACACCAAAAACTTGCACATCGGTTATTTTGGGATTTCGATGAAGAAATTCTTCTACCTCCCGAGGATAAATGTTTTCGCCACCTCTAATCACCATATCTTTGACCCGACCTACAATATTAAGGTATCCATCAGAATCCATAGTTGCTAGATCCCCTGTGTGCATCCAGCCCGCCGAATCAACACTTTCAGAGGTCCTATCCGGATCAGCCCAATAACCGCTCATTACACTGTAACCGCGTGCCAAAAGCTCGCCAGTAACACCAATTGGAACTACCTGTCCAATTTTATTCGTAATCTTAACCTCAACATTTGGAAAAACTGTTCCGACCGTTGACACGCGTCTTTCAATAGCATCGTCGGTCCGAGTCTGACTAATTGTAGGACTCGTTTCGGTCATTCCATAAGCAATTGTCAGCTCTTGACAATGCATCTCCTCCACTACCCGTCGCATTATTTCGATGGGGCAGGGCGATCCAGCCATTATACCGGTTCTAAGCGACGAGAGGTCAAACTCGCTAAATCTGGGGTGCTCCAATAGGGCTATAAACATGGTTGGGACGCCATGCAATGCTGTGCATTTTTCAGCCTCAATGGCCTCAAGAACCCTCAGAGGATCAAAAGTCTCATCAGGATAAACCACTGAAGCACCATGTGTTAGCGCAGCTATATTACTCAGCACCATACCAAAGCAATGGTAAAGTGGAACTGGCACACAGAGTCGGTCGTTGGGACCGAACTTCAGCACCTCTCCAGTCGAGAATCCATTATTCAGCGAATTGAAATGAGTTAGAGTTGCTCCCTTAGGCGATCCGGTTGTGCCGCTAGTAAACTGAATGTTAATAGGATCATCAAACTGCAATCCTGACGCGACTTTCTCAAGTCGCTCCAAACTCTTCGGGGAAGCCATTTCAATAACTTCAGTAAAGTCAAAACAGCCCCTCGAGGTTTTTCCTCCTATTTGAATCACGTGACTGAGCGTTGTGAGACGTTCGGACCCCAACTCCCCTGGATGGCTTTGAGTCAATGAGGGTGCCAACTCCTTTAGCATCTCAATATAGTTACTAGACTTAAATCTTTCAGACAAGATAAGTGCTTTGCACCCCACCTTATTAATCGCGTACTCAAGCTCCAGCGCTCTATAAGCAGGATTTAAATTAACGAGAATTAGCCCTGCTTTTGCAGTCGCATACTGTGTTACCACCCACTCGCTATTGTTTTGAGACCAGATGCCTACTCGGTCACCCGTCTCCAGACCGAGGCTAAGTAGTCCTGCCGCGAATGCGTCCACTCGCTTCTTAAGGTCTTTATAGGTCCAGCGCAAGTTTTGATGCCTTACCACTAGCGCTTCTCTGTCACTCCATCGCTCTGCCGCGACATCAAAGTTCGCGCCTAATGTTTCTCCCAGTAAATTGGCCGAACTGGAACCATGTACATAACTCTTGGACAACATAACAGTTTCCTATTTTCTCAGAATAGCCCCTTAGTATAAAACTATTTTTAATTTGGGGTGGTGTGGAGGCCAATCACTATGAAATTAAATTTTGATCCTCACATAGAAGAACAGCATGAGCATCTCATCCCCCCCCAAGATGGTTACCCTATCGGAGAAGATGAATCAGATGCCGATAACACCTTAAATAACCCTAATTCCCGTCTAGCCTCGCGGGAACAATGAATACTCTCTGTCCTGACTGGAAGCGGCATTTTGAAAAAACAAACCATTTCATAGGGGTCCGCACGGTCTCAGCGAAAACCTACACACTCCCTGTGTATGATCCATTCAATGGAGAGCAGGTAGCCATGACCTCAAAAGGGGACGATGAAATTATAGCGCAGGCAGCGAACTCTGCCAGACGTGCATTTCAAGCATGGTCTGCTATTCAACCGGCCAAAAGAGGCAGGATCATTCAGGCATACCACTCACTTGTAGCCGCCAATAGCGACGAAATCTGCTCAATTATTACAAAAGAGCACGGCAAGACTTTGGGAGATGCCAAGGGCGAGCTCGGTCGCGGCCTTGAAAATATTTAGTACGCATGTGGTATCTTAGAGCATCTAAAAGGTGAACATAGCAAATCAGTTGGTCCTGATATAGACAGTTGGAGTGAATTTGCCCCACAAGTTATCTGTTTGGGTATCACACCATTTAATTTCCCAGCTATGGTGCCTTTTTGGATGTTCCCAGTTGCTGTAGCCTGTGGAAATACCTTTATACTGAAACCATCCGAAAAGGTTCCCCTCCACTACCTTGCGCTCTGCGGAACTCTTCCATGAGGCTGGTTTGCCTGCGGGCGCGCTCAATGTGGTTCAAGGTGATTCCACTACAGCTGATAAACTGATGCGATGTCCGGAAATTGATGCCGTAACTTTTGTAGGTTCTACTCCAGCCGCCAGAGCCATCTATAGTTTTTCAAGCGCAAGTGGCAAGCGAGTTCAAGCTCTAGGTGGCGCCAAAAATCACGCAATTGTGCTACCCGATGCAGATCTGGAAATGACCTTAAATGCCATCATGGGCGCGGCTTATGGGTCTTGCGGGTAACGTTGCATGGCATTATCGGTAGTCGTTACTGTCGGACGAGAAACCTGAGATCAGCTGGCAAATATGCTTGCCAATAAAGTGGCCCGATTAACTATAGGACCAGGAACACAGAATTTGGATATGGGACCTTTAAATAGCGCTGTCCAACTTGACAAAATACTCGCTTTAGTTGAGTCAGGGGTTAGTGAAGGCGCTGATCTGCTGGTTGATGGTCGCCTCAACAAGTGCTGCCAGCAGCCAGGATATTCTCTTGGTGGATGTCTCTTCGACAATGTCAAAACCGGTATGAGAATTTATCAGGAAGAAATCTTTGGACCCATGCTTTGCCTAATGCGAGCCGAAACAGCCTCAGAGGCTCTAGAAATAGTCAATGGAAATCAATATGGGAATGGTACAAGTATATTTACTCGAGATGGACATGCAGCCCGACAGTTTGCGAGCGGCGTTCAGGCTGGAATGGTAGGAATTAATGTTCCTCTTCCAGTACCTGCAGCTAACAATAGCTTTGGTGGCTGGGAGGATTCCCGATATGGTGACCTTGCTGCCTACGGCCCGGATGGTGTGAGATTTTACACTAGAAGAAAAACTATTACCGAGAGATGGTTGTCCTCTGTCGAACAAACTCAAATCGACTTCTCTTTCTCAGGCGGAAAATAAATTTCCTCACATAAGATACCATCCCGCTGAGCAAAAGCCCGAACACTGCGCCGAAAGGTAAAATTGACGTGTTACACTAGCCCCTGTTCTTAAAAAACAATTAGCAAGTTTTCTATATGAAAGGCCTTTGCAAAAGCAATTTTAAATTATTGGCACTGATACTTTTGGCATTAGTCCAACCCACAAATTCAAGTGAAACGCCGTTGGAACCAAAGGCAATTATGCAATTCAGCTCCGCTCTTCATGAGAGTTCGGCACTGGCTAGTCGAGGAAAACATTTATGGACCTTGAATGACAGCGGGAACGGAGCTTTAATTTTTAAGCTTGATAAAATTGGGAATGAGCTCAACTCATACCGGATGGCAAACACTATGAATTCTGATTGGGAATCGTTGGCAAGTGACGCTAACTTCCTATATATAGGCGATATAGGCAATAACTTTAATCGTCGAAGAAAATTAACCATATACCGAATAGCTTGGGAGGACATAGAGCAACCAGAGCCCTCTGCCCAGAAAATCACTTTTAGATATGCTGATTATAGAAGCGGTCTGCCTATGTCTCACGATTTCGACTCTGAAGCAATCGCAATTCATGGTGATGAAGTATGGCTCTTCACCAAGAACAGAGGCGATAGAAATTCAAATCTTTACCGGTTTCCAAAGTTGCCGGGACACTATCGCTCCAAAAAAACCCAGGTGCTGCCTGTGAATTCTTTAGTCACTGCTGCCGACATTCATCCTAAAACCGGACAGCTGGTTCTAATCAGCACCAAAAAGACATCTGTAGGAGGAAAAACCCTCTTGTGGCTTGCACCAACATCGGATACCGGTGTCGATTGGGCAAGCCATAAATCAATGGAAATAGCCCCCCACGATCAATGGGAAGCTGTTGTCTGGGATAGCGAAAGTAGTGGAATCTTTCTGACTCACGAAAACAACAAGAGGGGTTTTGCCGGATTGGCAAAGTTATCTCTAGAAACGATCTCAAGGGGGCTGCTTAGAGATTATCAGCGCCCATCAACAGAATAAACCAATAGAGCATTTCCCGGCTCATGAAAATAAAGTCCATAACCAGAATTTGAAATGAGATGCCCTTGAGCTACTGTTGGCCCAGCTCCACTCATGCTGCCACCAAAAGCCTCCACGCCGTTAACGGTCTGGAAGCTACGCGCGGTATCATATTCCCATAGAACCGATCCTGTCTGTTTGTCATAGATCCTTAAAAAACCATCCAAATGTCCCGCAACGACAGCTCCGGGAATGGCGGTAACTGGCGCAGAGATGCCAGGATCACATGTTTTACGGTCCTTTCCGCAAACATTATCCTGCAAGTGGCTCCACAATATCTGTCCTGTTTCTGCGTCAATTGCAGTTATGCCTGGTCGCGCTTTCTCAGGGTCTAACCACTCTCCGTTCCTCGTATCATTCATGTCATTTACCGGCGCATATACGACCGTGCCGTCAGCAGCCATACCGAAATGTATACCCCCCTGAATGCTCCCCCTAGCGACATCCACCTCCCAAAGTTTTTTCTGTCCTGTTTGCGCATCAATCGCAAAAACTCGACCATCCTTTTGCCCTGCGACCAGAATCGAATCCCCCGATGGAATAGAAATCAGAAGCGGGCTAGACGCTTGATCATGATCAGGCCCATCTTCCTTGGGGCAGTTAGGATTATTCTCCATCATGCATGCAACATTCCAAGCATCACCTTCCACATTTTGTCGTTGCCAAATCCGCTCTCCCGTATCAAGACGGACGGCTATAATGGAATCGCTGTTGTCATCGGCCGGCGATGAATAATTTTCTCCAGAACCAAAAATCAGCATATTGGCGCTTGCAAAAATTGTTGGGCTCGTCCAAACAGGTGCTCCTGAAGGCGCCATTATACGAGTGCCAAGAGATGTCGCACCCACAGGTACTGATTCCGCATCAACAGAGTAACTATCCCAAGCAGTTGCGCCGTCAGATGCGTTCAGAGCGAGGACATGGCCCCTAAATGTGCAACACTCATACTTTGGATCAGCAGCGGGAATAACTTCAAGTGACGAGACTGGAACATATAATCGATCGTTATAAAATGCGGGGGTTCCTGTTAATGTTGCGCTATGGTGATTATCAGCGCTGACCTTCCAAACTAACTCTCCTGTGGTAGCTTTCACGGCATACACATTTGCAATCAGATCACCAAAAAAAGCAAGCTCTCCAAGTGATGAATGATTGGCGACGACAACTCCGGTTCTGACTTCCGCACTCGCTTCATAAGCCCAACGTACGCAGCCAGACTCGAGATCAAGCGCATAAACCGTGCCATCCTGGCTTCCAACGAAGATGGCACCCATTGCAACCGTCGGTTGAGAACGAGCTCGCATGGCTCCGGGGAATCCAAAACTCCACTTCAGTTTCAGCCGGGAAATATCATCCTTATCAAGATTAGCAACATCTTTGGGAACAAATCGACGCGTGTCGACACCCCAACCTGTGCGCTCACCTTCATTAAAGGCATTAAATTTTGCAGCATCGCCCCTACAATCCAAGTACTTTGGTTCCACATAAGCCTCCTCAAATGGCTGCTGAACAAGATGTTCTACAATCTGTCTTCGTTCCTGTTCTGATAATGCAGAGGCTTGTTGTTGCATTATTCCTGATGCCATCGTGTTATACAGATTTTTTGCCGACATAATTCCCAACCAGTAGGCATTGGGCGCCTTGTATACTTGTCCCTCATGACAACTTGCGCAATGCTCTTTATATAACTCTGATCCTTTATGCGACGCATCTAGACCGTCGCCAGAGAAAGTAGACGGACGACGTGACCGCATTTCATCCAAAGAACTCAATGAAGCCGGCTCTTCTGCAGTCGTTTCTTTTTTCACGGTTCTATCGGATACAACACATGAAACTGTGGCTATAAAAGCAATTAGTGCAAATGCAATACTTAAAAAGCGCAAGGTTTAATGCTCCTTTTTGTTATCATCCTCTATGCATAATAATGCTTTGCGCACGTTTGGTCACCATTCGCGGAAAATTAACCAGGTGAAATAAATAACCGGATTACACGATAAGTCAATAGGATGGATTTTTTAAATTGGATATTGGACAAATTGAGAAAGCGGCAAATCGACTCAGGAGTCGGACTTTTACAACGCCTCTCATGTCATCAACCATTTTGAATAAACTGGCCGGGCGTCGCATCTTGCTCAAACCGGAGTGTCTTCAGCATACAGGCAGCTTCAAATACAGAGGCGCATTCAATGCTATTTCAAATTTGTCAAAAAAAGAACTTGCAAATGGTGTGTTGGCTTATTCTTCGGGGAATCATGCTCAAGGAATAGCCCTCGCAGCGCAGCAGCACCAATGCGCTTCAGTTATTGTAATGCCCGAGGACGCACCTCGACTAAAGATAAATAACACTAGGAAACTTGGCTCAGAAGTAAAACTTTATGATCGAGCTAAGCAGAGCCGAGAGAGCATTGCTTTGCAACTAGCCAGAGAGCGCGGCCTGAAAATGATTAAACCATATGATGATCCGATGGTTATTGCTGGTCAAGGAACAGTTGGTCTTGAGATTGCCCATGAGGCCAAATCGCATGGCGTCAGAAATGCAGATGTGCTTGTTTGCTGCGGCGGAGGCGGGTTGACATCAGGCATCGCTCTGGCGCTTGAGGCAAATGCACCTTATTTTCGGGCAAGAACCTGCGAACCGGAAGGTTTTGATGACACTGCAAGATCATTAGGTCAAGGAAAAATATGCGCAAATGAAAGAACTTCTGGAGGGCTTTGCGATGCAATAATGGCGCCGCACCCGGGGGAACTTACTTTCCCTATAATGCGAAGACTCTGTGGCCCTGGGTTAGTGGTTTCAGAGGATCAGGTGTTGCGAGCAATGGTCGCTGCTTTTCGGCACTTGAAATTGGTGCTAGAGCCCAGCGGGGCAGTGGCTCTAGCAGCCGCGTTGTTCTTGAAGTCAAATATGATTAGTGATCCTGTAATAGCAGTTTTGTCGGGAGGTAATGTGGATGCAAGTATCTTTGCAAAAGCCCTAGCAACTGACATAGACTTAGCGCCTTAAGAATAGATATATTAAGGCGCGATCAAAAATCAAGTTGACGTTCTTGCATGTATTAACTCGAACACCTCCTTTTGATGTAACATACAATTTTGCAGCACCATCAAATAGTCATAGGATGAGAAAAAGATGAAAAATACAAGTCAAATTAAAACCGGAGAGCGGTTGCTGGGGAAGACGGCTATTGTCACTGGAGCGGGTTCTGGTTTGGGTCAAGCTTCTGCAATACATTTTGCAGCGCAAGGAGCCAAGGTCATGTGCGCGGACATCAGTGCAGAAGCCGCCCAAGAAACGGCAAAGTTAATAGGTGAAAACTCTGGCTTTGGGGATGCATCTTTCCTCGAGGCCGATGTATCAGAGGAAAACTCTAATGAGGTCATGGTTATCAAGACCCTCGAAGCATTCGGTCGGGTAGACATCTTATTTGCGAATGCTGGCGTGCCCGGAGCGGGATCCGTGACTACCACTACTAAAAGTGAGTGGGACCGTGTGATCGCAGTCAATCTCACTGGCGTTTTTTTATCAAATAAAGCCGTGATTCCACAAATGATCTCGCAGGGAGGAGGATCAATTATAAACCAATCCTCTCTGACTGCCCTGACGGCATGGAGTGGTGTTGCAGCATACACGGCAGCAAAGGGTGGCGTCGTAGCATTGACTCGACAGGCGGCCATAGAGTATGCAAAAGACAACGTTCGCATCAATGCAATCTGCCCTGGCACTATTCCAACTCCCCTTGTTACGTCAGTCTATGAAGAGCGTGGTGGAAATGTGCTAGGCGGCTCAACTCCCTTGGACCAGGCACTGGCAGAGGCGGGAGAAATGTTTCCTCTTGGTCATCTCGGGAGTCCAGAAGACATTGCGTATATGGCGATTTATCTTGCATCTGATGAGTCTAAGTGGGTCACTGGGACAATCATGCCGGTCGACGGCGGGTACCATGCGATTTAGTATGCCGCGTTGTTTTAGAGTGGAAATTATATTTGCAAGCGTGGTTTTTTAATTATCGATAGAGCAGCAGCTGATCTTCGAAGCAACTGTTATGTGTAATCGAAGACTTTAACGCACACTAAGGAAATCAACAATGAGCAGATTCTACGAAAAGTATTTGCTGCCCAGATGCCTGAATTTCCTATGTAGCGCTAAACAAATTGCCCAGCAACGCGAGAAAATAGTTCCCATGGCTGGCGGCACGGTACTGGAGATAGGTTCAGGCTCAGGACTGAATTTTGAATTTTACGATACAACCAAGATCGATAAGATTATTGGCCTTGACCCCTCAACAGAGCTGACTGCGATGGCTCATAAGGTGGCTGATGAACAGGACCTTGAGGTCGAATTTTTAATGGCATATGCCGAGGAAATTGATCTCCCGAACGATTCTGTAGATACTGTCCTTGTAACATACACTCTTTGCACCGTAATTGATCCAATTAAGGTCTGCCGAGAGGCCTTGCGAGTATTAAAAAATGGCGGTAAATTACTTTTCTGCGAACATGGCTTAGCACCAGATGAGCATGTCGCTCTGTGGCAAAGCCGAATAAATCCAATCTGGGGTAAGATAGCTGGCGGTTGCAACCTCAATCGAGATATCGCCTCACTGATAAGAGAGTCCGGGTTTGAAATTAAGACTCTCGAGCATATGTACCTGCCGAAAACGCCGCGCTTTGCCGGTTACAATTACTGGGGAAGCGCAGTACCAAGAGCCACACTCTAGAAACGGTAGCGAATTTTGGCGATGACAGTTTCAACCATCACGTCTCCCCAACCCTTCTGCAGGAGTTTCCCCGGACCCTCAGAACCGTTTTCGCTTTCGTAATAACCCCCCCTGCTGTAAACGAGGAATATGTCTGACAGAGGTGCTATCTGAAACCGATAACGGACTTGCAAAGCCGTATCACTCAAACTAAAGTCCGATGAAGGCAAATCAGAAACGACAAGTCTCCCATTATCATCCAACCCATATCCGTCAACCACTTCAGCATCAATGCCAACCCATTGGAACTTGATTCGAACCTCGTGTCGATCAGATGGGTACCAATCAAGGCCTAAGTTCATATCGAAAAATGCTGCATCATAACCTGCCAGCTGTTTCATCTCGGAGTCCCATATTAACCAATGCTCCTTCCTTCCAACGCTAAAAAGGCCATTAAAAGTCAAACTGTCAGTTGCATAAACCTCTGGACCAAACAACAATTTCCAAGAGAACTCCTGCTCTGGATTATATTCTGCCTCAACAGCTGCAAAATAATTGACTTCATTCCCTCTGAGGCTTCTGTATTCAGCATAGCTCCAATAGCCGGATGAATAAGCAGCATCCCCATTCCCTCGCGTGATTCGATCATCCCAACCGCCCGAAAAAACACCGAAGTTAAGTTCGATGGATCGCGTTGAACGGAAGTCCCATTCATTTTCAATTCCAAACCAACTTTCGAGCCTGAGACCAGCTGTATTTTCAGAGTACCCAAAATCCAGTTTGCTCGAACTAGATAACAAATTCGAATCAGTACTATAATTCAGTCGCTTATAACGAGAGCTTCCATTCACTTCTTTAATTCCATTGCGTTTCATGAAGCCCAGATCGTTGAGATCAAATTTATCACCATAGCGCGAAATAAACAGGTTGTGCTTCCATGCATCGCTGGGGACATAAGAAAGCTTTGTCCAACCCGCAAAATCCTCTTCTTCAATTCCCAACCCGCTGATAGTGTCAACGGCTCCGCGTCGGACGTCACTAAAAAGCAACTCGCCTTTGATCCTCAGCCCGGTCTGATTTTGCCAATCAATATCAGCAGCTTGCACAATGGCTTGTCTCGCTAGTATTGGTTTGTCGGAGTACGTAAGGCGATGCCCTATGGTGAGATCTTTCACTTTTCGTTGAAATCGACTAGCAAAGAATTCCCCTCCCAATCTGTCACCTTGATCACTTTCTAATACCGCAAACACGCCCAAATCAATGCTATCACCAAAATGAGTTGTCTTTAATGCAACGTCTATATCCATGAGGCCATCTGAATTGCCAGCGCCAATACGCCGGGTGTAAAGAATCTGATCATCATTTGGTATGGAGCTGTTAAAGAGCGATTGATTTTCGGTGAAAAAAGGTCGTTTTTCGCTAACGAATGTTTCAAAAGCCGAGAAATTTACAACCAAGTCATCACTCTCAACTTGACCAAAGTCAGGATTAATGGCTCCTGTAAGTTGAGTGCTTCCATTGGGACGCCATATAACATCTAAGCCTATTTCAAATTTGCTCTGCCCGCTGGAATTATCTGTCTCACGAAGTTGCTCCGTGTAGCTGATATAAGGGAATAAATCGAGTGTTGATTGATCCTCATAATCTAACTCGATGACATGCCAATCTTCGAGAAAAGTGGCTCTTGTGTAAAACGCATTGGGATAAGCGAAGCGCAATGCTTCGTCATATACCACTCGAGAAAACCATAGAGAGATTTTTTTTCGACCGTCTACGGCACTAGACATAGGAGCCACTGTCCAAGGAATGTGTATTTCACTATACCAATACTCCTCATTCTCATGGGTCTGTGAGTACCATGTACCATCCCAAGCATTTGAATATTTGGCATTAGTCAAAGTCGCATCCTGCCTCGAATTAGCGGAGCCAACAACAAAAGAATAAGCAACCAAAGCATTGCCCTCAAAATCAATGCTTACGATATTACGATCCGCGTCTACATCAGCATCCCTAGCAAATTGACGTCGTATGCGTCTAACCTTTGGCGGTTGATAGTTTTCGAAACCAAAAAAAATACCGTCCTCGTTGGCAATCACTCGAACAGTTGTAGAATATTTTGCCGGGCTACCTGTTAGAGGGACCACTGAGACAAAATCCTTAAATTGAGTTGCCTGCGCCCATTCGGGTTCATCAAGTACACCATCAATTTCTATGCCACCATGGGAGCTTTGTATAACAAGCAAACTGGCCATTGCGCAGAAGACTGGGAAAATATGATAATTTAAACTCATAGAGCACGTCACCGGCGTTTGGCGAACCGACCACCACTTTAAAGATGGCATTCAAGGGTAATGTTGGATGAAGAAGCAGATTAGTCTTCCTCTGGACGATCGTCACGAAATTCTTTGTCTTTCTCTCGGCTGATACGATCTTTCATGCTCATTATGTATGCCGCAATAGATAAAATTAAAATTGCACCGGATTCCCCCAGCACCATAAGAGCGTCCATCTCTTTACTCTGCATAATGATCAACCGACATAATGCAGTTATTGCGATAATTATTGGCAGGGTTACAGGAATCCTGCTCGTACTATAAAAAGCACCTACCATCCCTATGATTTCAACAAAAATAAATAACATAAATAAATCGGCAAGAAGAATCTCTCTTGCCAAAAACATGTTATAAAGGTATTGAACCGAAGCAACACAGGTAGCTAGTCCGATAACCGCGAGAAGAATTTTCTCGCTGACTATTGTTGTCCAGTGAAGTCCCGCATTCAGTTTTAAAAGTCTATGTTTCATAAGAATGAGACTGCCACAGTTATTGATTAAAAAAATTCATACTTCAGTTTTAAAAAAGAGTAAATTTCCGATTTACGTATTAAACCCCACATATAGATGAGTACAGTATAACAAGAGGCGAGATGATGAAAATAGTTTTATTGATAGCTTCCATTATGATGAGCGCCGAAGTTTTTGCTAAAGATGGTGACGTTGCGAGAATATATGACGAGTGGCTTGCGCAACCACAAAAGCAAAGAGAAGAAAGAGCAGCGGAAGAAAAAAGGAGTAGAGAAAAAGTTGTTTTAAGGCGGATAATCTCAAACGGGAATATCATTAGCTCCGGCGAGGGCCCTGACGGGCGATCTCATACTTTCCTGGTTGATTATAACGAATTGCTCTATACCTGCTACTTTGAAATTCTCGGCGCGGGAACATGTAAAGAGGTTAAACCCAGCTTGTAATGATCACATTGCGACACGTCAGATTTTTAGAGTGCATGGTTGCTTTTAATGCTCGTTCGCTATCGCTGCCTTTGCCCTCTTTGTGAGACTTCCTGCATAATCCATGATATGAAAGATTACGCTTTGTTCCATCGTTCCAGTCGCAAGATGCGCGCCAGGACCGGAAGCATAAACAACGACATCCTCGCCGGAGTGCGTTTCAGCATAAAGTGGAACAAGGGATTCCTGCCGGAAACCGCTCTGCAAAGTGTCGATCTTAGTTAGGTCATGACGACCAAACGCTGGTGGTCTTTCATAAGCAAGATCGGGAGCAGATTTCCCTTTCCCTCTAGCAAAGCCTGGTCCATTTTGATATCCCAGTGTCGTGTATGGTAGCTTTGCCAAATCCTGTGCAAATTTACTCTCTCCCACAGAAATCACTTTTCCCAAGATTGGATTACCTCTTTTGGGATAACCCGATATGGTCATAACATGTCCATGATCAGAGGTCACAATGATTAGAGTTTCCTCAGGATTAGTTGCATCTAAAGCGGCTTGTACTGCCGAAGAAAGTTCTATCGTTTCCGAGAGCGCATTGAACGCATTGTTTACATGATGCGCATGATCAATGCGGCCTGATTCAATGACCAAAAAGAATCCTCTGGGATTATTCTCCGTTAGTTCAATTGCTCGCTTTGTCATGTCGCTAAGTGATGGTTGATCTGACTTAGAATTCGTTCGCACTGACTCAAACAACATATGTGATCCGCTGAAAAGGCCAAGCACTTTTTGGCCTAACTTTGGATCCACTGCCTCAAGTTCTGCATTGTCTTTAACGAAAGTGCGGAGCAGATGGCTTTGTGTCCATTCATTGATGAGATTCCTTTGGTCGCTGCGAATACCTTGGAAGCCACTTTCATGGGCCAGTGATATTGGCAAAAAGTGTTGCGCGCCTCCCCCAAGAACGACTTCTAGGCCGTCTACATCAACATTGGCAAATTTACCTTCTAGATTGGCTTCGAAATTTATTAGTTGAGAGGCAATATCCTCACATCCAGCTTTTATCGCTTCATCTGGCATAGAAGATATGTCTTCCCATCCCCTCTCCACCGAATGAGCATAAGCTGCAGCCGGGGTGGCATGAGTTATTCTCGCAGTGGAGACTACGCCAGTTGATAGACCAGCAATCTCGGCTAGCTCCAAGGCGCTAATGACTTCATTTCCTGACTGACTTTCACAATCTCCTCGAGTTACTTTTTCATCGACCCCCACAACTCCAAAGTCAGTTTTTATTCCACTCATGATAGCCGTCATAGTCCCAGCAGAATCCGGTGTCTGAGCATCGACATTGTAAGTTTTTACTAGACCTAGAAAAGGGAACTGGCCAAAACTGAGAAAGTTTTCCTCCCCGCTGAGCCCTCTATTCTGCCCTTCCAATATGCGCGCAGCTGTTACCGTAGCAATACTCATTCCATCGCCAATAAACAAAATTATATTTTTTGCCAAACGAGGTTGATTGGTCTGCCGCGCGACTACTCGAACTGCAGCCTTTAATCTCTCAGAAGATTCAGAATACCATCGATTAGTTTTTAACTGGTCAAAATGCTCATCAAGATCGGTGGATGAAGGCGGAGACAGCTTTTTAATTTCAGATGCAGCAATGCAACCCATCAATCCCAAAAGTGCCGCGGTCAAAACAATAATTCTAAAACTAAACATTTAATTTATCCGAGAATTAAAAGCGTTGGAGTGTATAATCTCCAAAGTTAATTATCCTGAATCAAATTGGAATTCGGATACAAATTTCTTTGACCTAATCCCAAGCACGCCGCTAAACGATTTGCAAAAAGTAACTTAAAATTGCGAAAATAAAAGTTAACTTAATTGAGCCATCGACCGTCCTTGAGCATATGCTTCGTGAATGAGACTGAAAAAGCTTTTCTGCAACGCAATAAATTGAGCTCCGGTTACCTGAGCCAAGCATACAAGTGGTTTCTACCAATAATAGAGAAACTTCAACCCGTGTTAAAAAAAAGAAGTCAACCACTCATTCTAGGTATCAGCGGGTCACAAGGCTCCGGAAAATCAGCACTTGCCGACTACCTTTGCACTGTCGTTGCATCTAAATTTAATTTGAATGCCTTGTCAACCTCGATAGATGATTTCTATCACACGAAGGTCAAACGGAATCAACTGGGTCAAGAGATTCATCCTTTACTCGTCACTCGCGGTGTTCCGGGGACCCATGATATCGAACTTGCCATACGTATTCTCGATGGGCTAATCGATAGTTCCGAAGACGTCCTAGTTCCGCGTTTTGACAAAACGATTGATGATCGATGCAATACCAAAGATTTCATTCGGGTATCCAACCCATTAGATCTGATCGTTTTGGAGGGTTGGTGTCTTGGTGCAAAGGCTCAGAAAAGAGAAGTGCTGGAGTTCGACATCAACAACCTTGAAAGAGAGTTCGATCCCAATTTCATATGGCGAAAATATGTAAATAATTGCCTCGCAGGACCATATCAAAAACTCTTCAGTTATATTGACCACTGGATCATGTTGAGGGCACCGTCCTTCGATCAGGTTCTTATTTGGCGCTTAGAACAGGAAAAAAAGTTGAAGGAGAGGCACCTTGAATCTGGAATAGAGATGGCCCACGGGATCATGAATGCTATACAAATAAACTCATTTGTTCAGCACTACCAAAGAATCACGGAATTTATTTTAGATGACCTTCCAGCACGAGTTCATCATCTTTACCAACTGGACAAGGATCGAATCGTAGTTAAATATAGCCAGCCTTTATCTGACAATTAAGATGGCAAAGAAGCAAGTGCGCTCGGAGTGCGTATGCAGATAGAAAAAATGCCATCCTAATCTGCGTCCAATGCGTGTTCCAGGTCAATTAAAAGATCATCCATCGTTTCGATACCCACAGACAACCTCACCAGGCCGTCAACTATCCCAATCTTGTCACGAATATCTTTTGGAACCGAGGCATGCGTCATTATCGCTGGATGTTCGACCAGACTCTCAACACCGCCCAAGCTTTCTGCAAGCGCAAAAAGTTCAGTGCTCTCCACGAATTTAACGGCTCTTTGCAAGCCACCTTTGACAATAACGCTTATCATGCCTCCATATCCGTTCATTTGCTCATTAGCCAGCTTGTATTGCGGATGAGATTTCAAACCAGGGTATAGGACCTTGTCGATTCCGCCATGACCTTCAAGAAACTCTGCGATGCTCTGAGCATTCTTGCAATGCCTCTCCATGCGCAAGGACAAAGTCTTTAGACTCCTAGTCACTAAAAAGCTGTCAAACGGACTCATAATTGAGCCAATCGAGTTAGACAGAAATCTGATTTTTTCAGCAAGATCTGTCCTATTTGATGAACAAACCGCTACCCCTCCGATCATATCAGAATGGCCATTAAGGTATTTCGTTGCGGAATGCACCACGATATCGAACCCATATTCCAGGGGACGCTGAACAACCGGAGAACAAAAAGTATTGTCACACACAGCGATCAAATTATAGCGCTTCGCAAAATCTGCTATGGCTCTGAGGTCGGCCAACTTGAGCAAAGGATTGGTGGGACTTTCAACCCATATCATTTTAGTAGAGTTGGTCAATTTTTTTTCCAACTGACTCGCATCACTTAGGTCACAAAAGCTAAAATTTAGACCTGCCGATCTTTTACGCACATTTTCAAACAACCTATACGTTCCACCGTATAGATCATCCATGGCAATCACGTGATCACCAGTGTCAAGAATTTCCATGACTGTCGCAATAGCAGACATGCCCGACGAAAAGGCAAAGCCCTCACCACCACTCTCCAGTTCTGCAATGCAATTCTCCAAGGCGCTGCGTGTCGGATTATGCGTTCTAGAATACTCAAAGCCCTTATGGACGCCAGGGCTTTGTTGAACATACGTGGAGGTGGTATAAATCGGGGTCATAATCGCACCCGTTGCTGGGTCTGGCTCCTGTCCAGCGTGTACAGCTCGAGTTTCAAATCCCTTAAATGACTTCTTCATTTATTCTATATCGCAGTTGGATCATGCTAGACGCCTATAATAATTTATCAAATCAACCTTAGTTACAAATCCTAAGAATGTGTCTCCTTCAAAAATTATTGCTACCTTTCCTTCTTTCAGCAGCTCCTCCACATCACCAATAGTCGCATCCTTTTGCAGTATATCAAGATCCGTTACCATAAATTTTGATACAGGAACGACAAACGACGACTGGTCACAACTCACCGTCATTAATAAGTCTTCTTCATCGAGTATCCCAACCAATTTCCCATCATCTATTATCGGGATCTGAGAAACATCTGCAGACCGCATGCGATTGTATGCCGTCATCAATGTGTCGGAACTTGTAACACCAATTATTTCGTTCTCATCTGCCCTACGGTTTATCAGATCACTCAAGTCCCCTGAGAAAATTTTCCCGGACAAATCATTATCCTGTAGCCAGGATTTATTGTATGCCTTCGAAAGGTACTTGTTCCCGGTATCGCAAACAAACGTTACTACCCGCTTTGCAACCTCTTGCTTTTGGCACCATTTCACGGCACCAGCAATCAACGTTCCTGTAGATGATCCCCCCAAAACTCCCTCTTTTCTCAACAAAATGTCAAGCGCATGAAAGGCTTCTTTGTCCGAAACTACAACCGCATCATCCGTTAAAGAAAGATCAAAATTATCTGGTATAAAATCTTCACCAATTCCCTCAACCAGCCAAGATCCGCCACGGTAACAGTAGTCTCCTTTGGTTACTGCATCTGCCACAACAGAACCATCCGGGTCAGCAACAACCATTTGTATTTTAGGATTCTTTTCTTTTAAGAACTGGGCTAGGCCCGTGACTGTGCCGCCGGAACCAACACCTGTCACCACTGCATCGACATTCCGATCCATCTGGCGCCATATTTCTGGTGCGGTGAATGTTCTATGCGCAGCAGGATTACTCGGATTAGAAAACTGGTTGGCAAGAAAACTGTCTTTGATATCAGAGGCAATTGCGCGCGCGCGGTCTTGATAGTATTCCGGATGTCCTTCAGGAACATCAGAGCGTGTTATTACAATCTCGGCTCCAAGGCCTTCCAAGTGGAAGATTTTTTCTCGACTCATTTTATCTGGAATTACTAGGATGACCCGATACCCCTTTAGGGCCCCAACAAGAGCAAGACCAATTCCAGTATTTCCTGCGGTTGCTTCAATTATGGTGCCCCCCGGAACAAGCTCCCCAGATCTTTCAGCTTCTTCTATGATAGATAGAGCAATGCGGTCTTTGATCGAGCCACCCGGATTCTGCAATTCTAGCTTGACGTATAATTCACAAAGGCCAGTATCAAACGAACCTAATTTCAACATCGGAGTATCGCCAATTAAGTCCAAAATAGAGCAACTTATGTCAGAGGTCATAGCTCACTTTCCCCCAGGAAAACTAATTCAGCCAAATACATGTTTAAGTATTATGGTTTCAGATCGATCTGGTCCTGTTGATATTAGATCAATTGGAGTTCCTAACAGAGCTTCAACACGCTTAATATATTGTTTAGCATTCTTCGGAAGGCTTTCGAAATCACTCACTCCAGCTGTCACCTCGGTCCAACCAGGTAGTATCTCGTATCGTGGAACTATGTTTTTATACTCGTCTGAGTGCTGAGGTGTATCTGCCGAACTGCCATCCGAATATTGATAATCGACACAGATATTAACAGACTCCATTCCATCCAAGACGTCCAGCTTGGTCAGGCAAATAGTTGATATGCTGTTAATGGAAACTGCTTGCCTGAGTGCAACAACATCTAACCAACCACACCTGCGTTCACGGCCAGTTGTAGTTCCAAATTCCCGGCCTTTTTCACCCAAATGTTTGCCTAAACTGCAATTGAGCTCCGTTGGAAAGGGCCCCGAACCAACTCGCGTGGTATAGGCTTTCGTGATACCCATAACATCACTCATGTATAGTGGCCCAAAACCCGTTCCCGAAGATGCGGCTCCAGCCGTAGTGTTGGAGGACGTTACAAAAGGATATGTGCCGTGATCAATATCCAGAAGACAGCCTTGAGCGCCCTCAAACAGGATATTTTTACCCGACGTGCGGCTTCTCATGAGCAATTCGGTCACATTGCTTTTCATGGGCAACAATTTTTCAGCCCACAGAAACGATGAATCTAGAAGGTTTTCATATTCTAGAGGATCCTCGGAGTAGTAACGTGTCAGTGAAAAATTATGGTATTCCAACAATTCACGTAATTTTTCAGCAAAAAGACTCATGTCGGATAGATCGCTAACTCTTAAACCTCGTCTCGCCACCTTGTCTTCATAAGCCGGGCCAATGCCCCTGCCTGTGGTGCCAATCTTTGCCGCACCGCGAGCTGCTTCTCGAGCCTGATCGAGTGCGACATGATATCCCATAATAAGAGGGCAATTACCGGATATGTGCAAACGAGATCTGACATCTATGCCTCTGCCTTCCAGCATTTCAATCTCTGACAACAGCGCGTCTGGCGCTAACACGACACCATTTCCGATAGCGCAGATCACTGTTTCTCTCAAAATTCCCGATGGAATTAAATGGAGTGCAGTTTTCTCTCCTGAGATGACCAATGTATGTCCGGCATTATGGCCGCCTTGAAACCGGACCACCAAGGCTGCTTTATCGGTGAGCAAATCAACTATTTTTCCCTTACCTTCGTCGCCCCATTGAGACCCAAGAACTACGACACTTTTACCCATCTCATCTCTTCACTAACAGTTAAACATGGAATATTTGTTGTAATCTAATTCAGTTTTTTAATGGAAAATTGACCATTTTCTATTATCAGCTCACGATCACAATTAATTTCGGTTAAATCAACCGTCTCGGCAGAGAGAACCTGTATAACCCTTTCTCCTTCGGTTCTGAGCCGATCTACCTCCTCAAGGAATCCTGCATCATGGCACTCGGAAAAGCAGATTCCAGGATTTTTATAATCATCTTCTGTCGACACGTTCATAAGTGAATACAGATCAAAAGCAAATCCGGTTGCGGGCCGAGATCTCCCATACACTTCGCCGATATGATCATAACGCCCCCCATTTCCCAATGCTTTACCATACCCTGGAATATAAGCCGCAAACACCAGACCAGTATGATAACCATAGCCTGGCGACTCTCCCAGATCGAAGTACAATCGCGCTCCGGCATCGCTTATAGCAGAAGCCACGGCTACCAACTGATCGAGACCGTCAATCACTTCTTTCGGGGCACCTTGAAGTTGTTGTCTCGCCATGTCTAAAATTTCGATATCCCCAGTTAGATTGGGAAGCAACAACAACCACTCCGAGAGTTTTTCATCGCTAACATTTTCAGAAACCCATTGTCCCACTTCTCCGATAGCTTTTCGTCGCAGAAGATCAAAGAATTCAGCCTCCTTTTCGTCACCTAGATTGGCAGCAGAAAGAAGCCCTCTACAGATATCAACATGTCCTAAATCAAGACAAATGTTTTGTATATTGTTGATCGCAAGACTCTTCAAAAATAACCTGACAACCTCTATATCAGCACTAATATTACTCTCACCAAATAATTCTAAACCAATTGAAATCGGTGTTCTCGATGATAAAACATCCCGAGCGCGAGTATGCAAGACAGTCCCCGCGTAACACAGTCTCGCTGGACCCTGTGTGCGCAGGCTATGGGCATCAATTCTGGCAATCTGAGGAGTTATATCTGGGCGGACACCCATAGTTTTCCCACTAAGTGGGTCTACCGTCCTAAAGGTCAGTAATTCCAAGTCTTTTCCCGCCGCGCTATGAAGAGAGTCTGTGAATTCCAGCATTGGAGGAATCACCAAATCATAGCCCCAGGAATCAAAGAGCTTGAGCATACGACCACGGATCGCCTCTAAAAGTTGTGCTTGGGCCGGCAAAACATCGACTACCCCATCCGGCAACATCCATCGATTTGAAATAACCATAATTCCCTCTGGTAGCACCTACTATGGTTTACCGCATGAAGATTAACATGCTCAAACCCAACAACATACTCGTCAAGCCTATGGCTCGGATGTTACCCTGGTCTGCCGAAGTCATTGATGAAAGAAGACCCTGCCAGCGTTCAGGCATTAAAAATGGCAGAACGCCCTCAAACACCAGCATCAAACCGAAAGCTCTGATCATATCCTCCAGCACTCATGGCTCCTTGCTAAATACGGCGCATCGTCATCACCATCTTGTGACCCCTTCAGCGAAGACAACTACAAGGGCGAAAGATGCCATGTGACATTTTCGACCCTCATAAAGTATTAGGAACCGTCCTGATTCTTTAAATATTTAAAGAAATCACTGTCTGGTTCGACCAGCATAATATCCCCTTTATTGGAGAAGGCAGATTTATATGCATTCAGGCTGCGCATGAATGCATAAAACTCTTCATCTTGACTGAATGCATCTGCATAAATGCCAGCAGCCTCTGCATCGCCCTTGCCTCGAAGTTGCTCCGCATCTCTATAAGCATTAGCCAGTTCGATAGTACGTTCTCTATCCGCCGAGGCCCTTATTTTTTCTGCTTGCTCCTTCCCGGTAGACCTCAGTTCAGTGGCTTCCTTTGTTCGCTCAGCAGTCATACGTCGGTAAACTTGGTTACTTACCTCTGAAGGAAGGTCTATTCTTTTCACGCGGACATCTACCACCTCCATGCCAAGACTCTGCAAAACCGTTGTATTGAGCCCTTCGGTAATGTTACTCATCAGCTCTTCTCTTTCACCTGAGACCACCTCTTTTAGAGTTCGATCACCAAATTGGTTACGCAATCCCTCGTTTACCCTGTTTGCAAGCCTATTTTGTGCCACAGATTCAATACCGCCGGTTGCCTTGTAATATGTTCCAACATCTTGAATACGCCACTTGGCATAGGAATCAACAATAAGTCGCTTCTTTTCACTGGTAAAAAAAGAATCTGGTTGCGCGTCAACTGTGAGGATTCGCCCGTCGAATATGCGTACTTGCTCGGCAAAAGGGATTTTGAAATGGAGACCCGGCTGCAAATCATCATCCACTAGCTTACCAAACTGCAATTTCACTCCACGCTCGAATTCCGTAATCACAAAAAGGCTGTTGGCCAGAACTGCGAGAAGGAGCGAAAATACCAGCAAAAATTTTGTCATCCTACTCATCTTCTTCCCTCCCCTTGCCTCACGCCACTGCGCTGCATCCTGTTAACGACCTGGTCCACCACACTATTCAAGTTTTCCTCTGTCAAGCCTGTACTTCTTTTTGAGGTTTCTTGCGTTTGCATCAATTTATCAAGCGGAAGATACAACATATTGTTACCACCTTTAGTATCCAAAAGAACTTTGGTGCTATTCGTCATGACGCCTTCCAGAGCATCTAGGTAGAGCCGCTCTCTGGTAACAACTGGTGCTTTTTGATACTCGGTATATAGCGACAAGAAGCGTTCGGTTTCTCCTTGCGCTTTGGAAACAACTTGAGATTTATATGCCTCAGCTTCTTCTCTCAACCGTTGAGCTTCCCCGCGAGCTTGAGGGATGATTCCATTGTAGTATGCTTGTGCTTCATTAACGTAACGCTCAAGATCCTCTCGCGCTTCGATGACATCGTCATAAGCCGCCTGCACCTGCGTTGGGGGGCGAGCCTCTTCAATATTAATCTTAACAACATTAATGCCACTGTCATAGAGATTGAGGTAATCTTGGAGTTTATCTTTGGTAGCTTGGCCCATTCGTTCCCTTTCAGTGGTAATAATTTCATCGAGCCCCGAACCGCCAACCACATGACGCAGAGCACTGTCGGTGGCCTGTTGCAATGTGATTTCAGGATTTTTAATATTCAGTACGAAGGCTTTGGCATCAGCTACGTTATACTGGACCGTTAAAGATAACTCAACGATGTTTTCATCTTTTGTCAGCATCAAACCTCTTGCCGAATACTGACGTTCTTCAGTCACTCGAACGGTTATGACCGAATCAATTAATGGAGGATTCCAATGCAAGCCAGGTCCCACGGTTCCCGCATATTTTCCCAGCCGAAGTATAATAGCTTGCTCCTTCTCATCGATTTGATAAGTGCCCGCCAGAACCCAAAGAGCCACAATCGCCGCCAAGACCGTGTATAACATTGATCTTCCACCGAAACCGCCGGAACTGTCGCCGCCAGACCCGCCACCAAATCCAAAACCGGCAAATTTCTCTTTCAATTTCTGCAACGCTTCATCAATATCCGGTGGGGTGTCGTTGCCACGCTGCCCACCCCAGGGATCTTTACCTCCTCCTTGATCGTTCCATCCCATAAATAATCTCCATTTGCTTGTTTGAGTTTTAAGTGCTCGATTCATCGAGCTCTTCTACTTGATTAATTCGAATAATCGAACTAAAAAACATTCCCCGCACCTAGTTTTGGAAGCCATGCGCTTTGCTTAGACTTAATATTCCCGCGATCGACGATTATAAAGCCGACCCTATGCTGAAGGGAATTAAAGCTGAAATTATCATTCTTCAGCAACAAAACTTTTGCATCTCTGTCACTATTGAGCAGCGGATGTTTAAAAATCTCTATTTCGGTCTCAGCCGCAACCGGCTGGCCACTGCTACTCTGAGATCCTCAACCCCAGCCCCCGAGCGACCAGAGAGGTAGACCGAAATTGGTTTGCCAGTTGCATCTCTGTCCAAGCGAGGGTCTACGGACTCTACTATATCAGTTTTGTTATACACCATCAGCGCCGGGATATTTTGTGCTCCGATCTCGCTCAGTACGCCCTTAACTCTCCTAACACTTAGGTTGACATCTTTAGCCGTCAGATCCACGACATGTAGCAAAAGAGAGGCCTGACATACCTCTTCCAAAGTTGCTCTAAATGCCTCAATCAACTTGTGTGGCAAATTGCTCATAAACCCCACTGTATCAGCAAAGATGACTGACCCATAGTCATTTAAATAACCTTTTCGCATAGTGGGATCAAGAGTAGCAAAAAGTTGATTTTTCACAAACACATCCGCACGTGTCAATTGGTTAAACAACTGCGACTTACCAACGTTAGTATAGCCTACAAGCGAGACTACTGGCAGCCCAGATCGTGCTCTTCGCTGTCGGTTTTGTTCTCGTTGTTTCTGAACTTTAGCTAAACGGTTCTTGACCGTTGAAACTCGATTTCTTATAAGACGTTTATCAAATTCCAATTGAGTCTCGCCCGGACCCCGAGTTCCAATGCCCCCCTGCTGACGTTCCAAATGAGTCCAGCCACGAATCAATCGTGTCGACAGATGCTGCAACTGAGCCAACTCTACTTGAAGCTTGCCCTCGTGCGTTCGCGCCCTTTGCGAAAAAATATCCAAAATTAACGTCGTCCTATCTATGACCTTACAGCATAATTTCATCTCAAGATTACGCTCTTGGCTCGCTGATAGGGAGTGGTTGAAAATAACTACATCAGCTGCAAGTTTCCGGACATAAGACGCCATCTCACCGAGTTTTCCACTACCAACAAACCATTTGGGGTTTGGGACCACTCTAGACCCCGATATTACTTCGACAGGGAGACATCCGGCAGACTGGACTAGGTTTTCAAACTCTTCCAAGTCATCTTGCTCTCTGTCACCGGCTAGCTTGAGATGAACTAGTAAGGCCCGTTCTCCACCAGCGTGTCGTTCTAGGAATAAGGACACGCGGACCTAAAACTGATCATCATAAGAGATCTCCGAGTCTTGTTCTTCTCCGCCAAACTGTTCTGATCCAGATGAACCGAGATTCGCAATCGGCAACTTCACTGATCGCGACGGTACTATCGTCGATATCGCATGCTTATAAACCATCTGGCTGATGTTGTTCTTTAGCAAAACAACAAATTGATCAAAAGACTCAATATGACCTTGAAGTTTAATGCCATTTACTAAAAATATTGAAACGGGAATTTTTTCTCTCCGCAGCACGTTAAGAAAAGGGTCTTGTAAGTTTTGCCCTTTGGACATCAAGGTTCTCCTTTATTTGAGACAAGTGTTTAATGTGTAGACTCAATAGTCTATTGCAAAGGTTGGATCGATTCAGAGTTTTGCCTAGCTCCTACGAAGTGAGAGATTGGGGTTCTCGATAGCATTTTCAACCATACATCGGCAATTTTTTTTGTCGAAAATAATTTTTTTCCATCATCAATAGGAAGCAAGTTCAGTTCTTGCCATCCGCGCATCCAGGTCAGTTGCCGTTTAGCCAATTGTCGAGTAGCTACTATTCCACGATTCAGAGCCTCATCAAAATTTATTTCTCCCTCGACAAAGCTCCATAATTGACGGTAACCGACAGATCTTACAGC
>MDTD01122002.1_pt1 | contig 37096 bp, 35 predicted proteins | sample 811221 | NCBI WGS metagenome assembly MDTD01 (sample SAMN05326646, study PRJNA326480) | marine metagenome | isolation source: seawater | place: Pacific Ocean: South West | collected 2011
CTTCAAAGCAGTTTATACCAATATTAAAAATACTACTGTCAGAGGTAAGCAGACTTTAGGCCAAAGTTTTCTTATCAACGCATTATTGTGGAATAAAGTATTGAAATTGATGGTGTTAACAGGTTAATCTAATGTTAAATATTGCTGTTCATCGTTAATTAATGAATTTTTTTCATCTGTTAATCAAATAATTACAGTAACTTGCAGCCATAATTATAATATAATGGCAAAAGGTACAGTAAAATTTTTCAATGACTCCAAAGGTTTTGGGTTCATTGTAGACGAAGAAACAGGAAAAGACATTTTTGTTCACGTTTCTGGATTAGTTGATGAAGTTAAAGAAAATGATGAAGTTACTTTCGATGTAGCTGATGGACGAAAAGGTCCAAACGCTGTAGACGTTAGACTAGCATAAAATATTTTTTTACTTGATTACTAAGGCCATCATCTGATGGCCTTTTTTTTGCCCAAAATTAAATTCAGAAAAACAGTTAGAGTTTAGGATGGGATACCTTTCCAGAACATGAATCACTGGAAGCTCCTGTGACTGAGCTTAAAATATTGATCTTATTTTTAATTCTTAAGTACCCCAATAAACCAAAAATTATAGCCTCCTTAAAATCGATAATATCTGATTCAGGTAATATTTTTTGACACTCTGAATATTTATCGATGCAACTCATAAGAAACAAATTTTTGGCTCCACCACCTGTAAACAAAGCTTTTTTTGAAGAACCTTTCAGATACCCCCCTATTATTTGACCAATATGTTCGTAATAAGTTCTAAGTTTATCTTCTATTGAAGAATTAAAATCACTTAATATCGGCAGAAAATCTTTCTCTAACTTCTCAAAACCCAGACTTTTTCCTACATCATAGTAAGACCAGCTGTTTAATTTTTCCAGAAGATCTTTTCGAACTCTTCCTGATTTCCCTAAATCACCATTGCGATCAAATTCATACCCCAGTTTATTTGCTAGAATATTTGACACAATATTACAGGGCGAAATGTCTTTAGCAATCCGTTTGCTTTGAAAAGTTGTACTGTAATTCGATATCCCTCCAAGATTCACACAATAATCGTAATCTGAAAATAAAATATCGTCACCAACTGGAACAAGTGGTGCTCCTTGACCTCCCTTTGAAACATCCAACGACCGAAAATCGCCAACCGTTTCAATACCCGTTACTGAAGATATATTATCTAAATTTCCAATTTGAAAAGTAATCCCTTTTTCGGGCTCATGATAAACAGTATGTCCATGAGAAGATATCAAGTCGGGGCTTTTTTTACCTTTTAAAAACAACACAGATTGTTGCCCTAGAAAATCACCATAATCCTTATGTAATTGAGACAATTGACTTTTTGACAAATCTCTGGCCTTCTTAAGAGTAGACACCCATTGATTCGGGTATTTTACAGTTGATGCTGAAATAAGCTCATAGGTTTTTCCATCATTGGTAAATTCCATGAGAGCCATGTCCAAACCATCCAGGCTTGTTCCTGACATTAAACCTAAAACAATCATAAATGAATATATCGAAAGATAGGCTAAGAATGTTACCTTAATTTAAAAATATTGCATATAGTTCCTGACATCGATGCTCATCATACCAGCTTTTCGGGCAGCTTCCAAACCAGGGTTACCATCTTCAAAAACAACACAATCTTTTGGTTTAAGCCCCATTTCAAAAGCGGCTCTTAAAAAAGTTTCTGGATGTGGCTTGTGATTTTCAACATCATCACAAGTAACTACAGTGTCAAAAAAGTCATTAAAACCTATAGCTTTAAGTGTTAGTTCAACCGATTTTCTTTGTCCTCCACTTCCAATTGCCATAGGAATTTTCCCTTTATACGATAGAGCTATTTTTGCAACAATTTCGATTGGCTTTACCAATGAGAGAAGCTGAAGGAACTTAGACTCTTTCTCAATACCCAAATCAGTCCCATCCACACCCTTAATATTCAATTTAGATATTAAATTTCTAAAAACCTCTAGGGTAGGTTTTCCAGCCTCTTCATAAAAATAACTCTCCGGGAAATCAAACCCTCTTTTATTACATACAAATTGACACGCCATATAATGAATAGGCATGGTATCTGCCAAAGTTCCGTCTAAATCAAAAATGAAACCTTTAAAATCAGAGGGAAGTTTTATCACAATTAAAACGTAAAATATTGATTTATTAATTTAGGAATAATCCTTCTCTTCACATAAGAATCTGCTTTTGAATAGGCATCCAAAGAGGCTTTTAACTTACTCAACTGTAACCCTCTGGTTGATTGGATAACCTCTGAAAAAACGATTTCTCCATTACTTTTTTTATTTACATCAATCGTACCCGTCAATTCAACTTGGTGAGCTCCTCTGGTACTTCCTATAAACTTTGTATCAGAACTTATAAGCATAATTAAATCAGCCTCTGATTTTGAAGAAACGACTTGAAAACCCCTGGAGATTAAAACTTGTTTTGCAGTAAGAGTTAAAGAAGGTTTTTTTCTTTTTCCAAATTCTTTTTCATTGGACTCTATGAATATTTTAGGTGGAGTTACATTGATTTTTATTTTACCCGTTTTCATGGGAATATAATTCAGTAATTTTAGTACTATTTTATCTTTTGTCTGATTTTCCGTCAATTCTTCAAAATCCAAATTTGCGATAACATACTGTTCCTTTTTACTTTGTTTTATTTTACCCAAAGAAACTCCAGCCCTTCCAAACTCATCAGATTGAATATTATAATTTTTAAAAAAAACAGCCTTATACTGACACTTCAAAGGTATTTGGGACAAAAACACTCCATCAGAGTTCTTAACAAGAAAATAAACATCTTCTTCTTTTAAATAATCGCCCAACAAAACATCGTACTCAGTTTTTGAAGGAATAATAGTTATTTCACTAACCATTTCTTGAGTATAACTCATTACTTCAGTGGCAAAGCAAACCTCTTTACCATCAATAACTGTTTTCAAAGGCTGATCGAGATACTTACTAACACTTTCAAGTGATTTAATACTCAAAATAAATGCATCGTGATAATTATTTTTATCGTGATTTTCCTTCGACCTTCTAAAAAAATCTTTTCCAAGCGTTAAAGCTTTTTCAATTCGATCTTTTTTTATTTGAGCATATTTTATTTTCGATAAACGATAACAAACCCAGTATTCATTTTCATCCTCCCATACGCCAACAAGCTCATAACCCTCTATTTCTTCTGAAGACTTTATTCTTATATTTTGTTCATATTCTTGATTAAAATCTCCTCCGGTTTCTAGTGTTTTTAAAACCGATTCGGCTGAAATATTAACAGAAATTTCACTTGCTAAATTTTCTAACGCTCCTCGTTTGGCTTTCTCTCTGTAGTCTGAACTCGTTTTCTGAATACTATATACACCAACATAGTAATCGATATTAACGGGAGTTGATTTTACCCAGGATGGAGGATTATTTCTTTTAAGAGCCCGTTCCTCACTTGATTTACAACCAATGATCAAAAAACATAAAAATATATATGAAAAATATCTGGCCATTATTTCTCAGGGTTAAAACTATAAATTTTTGAAGCTACCCGCGAACTTATTATTTTTAAAGCCTCCATTCTTAACTCGGAAGAACCTTTAATATTTTTGTTACTGGTAAAAGCTCTTCTAAAATTATTCACTTGTGATCTGTTTGTATATACTCGATCACCTGGTGAATCTTGAAATTTAAGGCTCCAGATTCCTGGATATAGATTTTTATAATTTCCAGAATATGTATTGTAATTAACTTCACTTCTCATCACTTTCTCTTCTATTCCAGAATCCAACACCTCACCCGTTTCTGTAGACACCAATATGTATTGAAAAGAAACACTCACTTGGTTGTAACCTTGGTAGTTGTTGTAAAAAATCTTATCGTAAACATACTTAGTTTCAGTTTTTTTTGTTTGAGGATTATAAAACTTTTCAGACCTTCTCTTATATCCCTTTTTTCTTTTCATCTGAGGAGGATTGTTTTGACTTTTAATGGATAATAATTTACCGCTCAATATTGCCTTAGCACCCAGTAATTGACCAGTCTTTACAGCACCGTTCCCTTCAATCCAACCATTCATAGACAAATACTGTTCATTCAAAACTTTATCCATATGAGTTCTGTCAAGAACCTTTAAAAAGGGACCTTTGTTTGCCAATAAATCGTTGATAATATTTGCTTCAACAATAGCAGCACCACCTTTAAAAAAGGATAAGTTTTTAATCTTTAAAACAGCAACAGGGAACTCTGCTAAAAGTAAAGCCTCCTCTAATTTGAATTTTGAGTCTTTATAGCCTGGATTTTTATCAATCACCCTTTTAAATTCATAATATGCAGCTCTATTTTTACCTAAATCAAGGTATTCTGTCCCTTTTCGATAAGGAGGTTCAAGCTGTGCAATTTCTTTCAAGTTTTTCAAATCTTCCCCTTTATAATTGGGTTCTATTTTTTGTATTTCAATAAAAACAGCTTCAGCTTCTTCAAATTGCTCTTCACTCATTAACTTATTGGCCAATTCAAATTCTTCTTCTAAATATTTCTTTTTGGCAAACTTGTAATCCTCAAAGACATGATTCGGAATATTAACCTCAACATTGTAGTGATCAACTTTGCTTTTAAACTCCTCAATTTCCATATAACTGTAAACAGCGGATTTATAATTATTCAAGTTAAAATCCCTGAAAAACTTTGTCTGATAAAAAGACACCACCTCCTGACTACTTTTTCTAAGCCCTATTTGTGCATCCACATTAGACCTGTCTTTATTTAAAGCCTGTATATAAAAGGAAACAGCATCTTTATGTAAACCTGCTTCTGCAAGTTTACTTGCTTTTTTTGTAATAGCTTTTGAGCCATTACAAGCTACAATGATAGTTGCAAGAAAAAAGAATAAAAATGGTTTTACTTTTAGAACACTTACCCTCATAATTATACAATTTACGCTCTTTATTTTACGCGTGTGCAATTTCTGTTCCAAACTTGTTAAATTGAATAGCACTAACTGTTCAAAGATATAAATCTAAATGAATTCTTAACAAGAAGCAATCTATGTTGTTAATCATTGCTATTGATTCTTTCGTTTATCATAAAATAACCTCGTATCTTTGCTTGAACCCATGCGATTTTCATTATTTTTTTTCATTATTTTTTTGACATTTTCATGTAATGAGTTTACCAACCAAAACTCGAGTGAAACTTTAAATAAAACAACAGATACTTTAAATTACGATAGTATCATCATACCCGAAGACGAGATAAAAAGTATAAAGGATTACTTTTCCAACTTTATTAAAAAAAGAAAATTTAACGGTCATATTCTTATTGCTAAAAAAGGAAAAATAATCTTCGATACGACATCGGGCTATGCTAACATTAAAAAGAAAATTAAACTCGATGAAAACTCAGCAATGCAGGTTGCAAGCATTACCAAACCAATAACTGCAACGGTCATTTTACAATTACTGGAAGAAGGTAAACTTTCACTCACCGACACAATCACGAAATATCTTACCAAGCTTCCTGAGAATTATCATAAAATAACGATTAAGCAATTACTATCGCATCGATCGGGTTTGTCTCCATATCCCTATTATTGTCATGATAAAATCGAAAATAAAAAAAAATTAATATACAACGACACCGTACTATGTGTAATTGATTTCCATAACCCAAAACCTTACTATTCTCCCAATCAGAAATACAATTACTGTAATACGAACTACATGCTTTTAGCATCAATTATTGAGAAAATTGAAAATAAGACCTATGCAGAAGTTATTGATAAAAGAATAATAGAAAAGTGTAATATGAAAAACAGTTTCGTTTTTGACATGACAAAAAAAGAAACTCCTACAAATTTAGTTCTGGGACACACTAAAGCGAACAAAGTTTTTAATTTGGATTATTTAGACGGTGTAGTTGGCGACAAAGGTTTTTTTTCGAATGCAAGAGACTTGCTATTGTTTGACCGTATGCTTTCAAAGGGAGGATTAATAAACGATTCTATTCTGAAACTGGCCTTTACTCCACAAAATAAAATTCAAAACAAAAAATCATATGGCTTGGGCTGGAGAATCAAAATGGATAAAAAATTTGGTAAAATCATTTATCATACAGGATGGTGGCATGGAAATAGAAATATTTACATAAAAATCCCAAAAACTGAATACACAATTATTCTTTTGAGCAATGCATTACGTGGCTCAAGTTACAATATGAATAATTTACTGAAACAGTTTGTGTTTTCTGAAAATAAAACAGATACTACTGGAAATAGCGTAAGTTCAATTACCTCGGATTATCGCAAATTAAATTAAAAAAAGGCCATCTATAAGATGGCCAAATTGTAGTTTTAAATTTTAATCTCAACAGTAGTGTTTGAATTTTAATCAATTCATCCAGGCATTTGCTTCTAAAGCAGATTTAAATACTTTGGTTGGTTGATTATGTTTTATTGAATTAACAAAAACTCTACCAATAATATCCGTGTTTTCATTATTCACCAAAACAGCCTTTCGGTTGGAAACCCCATCTAATTTTTGGTTCAGTAAACACAACCCCTCCAATGTTACACCAGTAACTCCATCTAAATTCAGAAGGACTGATTTTTTTGTTTGTGATTTCTCGAATGATGAAAATTCATCACACAATTGATAAACCAGTTCCGCATCGATGATTGTATTTTCTTCAAAAGAAAAACTAATTACACCATCCTCTTCCCATAAAGTTACATCTGAGAAGAATAATTCTTGATTGTTTATGTTTTTTGTTGCTTGCATAGTTCAAAGATGGGCAACAAAAAGGCAGAATGAAATTGAAAAAAAACGATATAATACTTTAAAAAGTAAAAAAAAAATACTTTAAAACACTGAAAAACAACACTTTAAATAAAAATAAAATGAAAAAAAAGCCGCTATGTAAAGCGGCTTTAGTTAAAAATTCCGTTTGATTTTAACCTCCAAAGTCGTCAAAAGCCACATTTTCAGGTGGAATACCCCAATCATCGGTCATTTTAATTACCGCTTGATTCATCATAGGAGGACCACAGAAATAGAATTCAATATCCTCTGGTGCTTCATGTACTTTTAACTGATGTTCAATAACAGCATTATGAACAAAACCAAGGAATCCGTCACCATCGTCATCAATTGTTTTTTTCTCTTTCCAATTGTCTGATTCTTCAGGTTCAGATAAAACAATATAAAATTTAAAATTCGGGAACTCACGTTCAATCTGACGGAAATCTTCTTCGTAAAACAATTCTTTTCTGGACCTACCACCATACCAATAAGTTACTTTTCTACCCGTTTTTAAAGTATGAAATAAGTGAAACAAATGAGATCGCATAGGAGCCATACCAGCACCACCACCAATGTATATCATTTCTGAATCAGTTTCTTTTATGAAGAACTCTCCATAAGGACCGGATATTGTAACTACATCACCAACCTTTCTTGAGAAAACAAAAGAAGAACAAATACCTGGGTTAACATCCATCCAGTTGTTTTTCTCTCTATCCCATGGAGGAGTAGCAATACGAATAGTAAGCATAACAATATTTCCCTCAGCTGGGTGATTAGCCATTGAATAAGCTCTAAAACAAGGCTCTGTGTTTACCATTTTAAGACTCCACAATCCAAATCTATCCCAATCCGCTTTAAATTTATCAGGACCTAATGGATCGGACGGCTCAGGTTCGATGTTAATATCTTTTGCAAAGTCAACCGTAATTTCAGGAACATCAACCTGAATGTAACCTCCAGCTTGAAAATCTAAGTTTTCTCCCTCTGGCAGCTTAACAGTAAACGCCTTGATAAAAGTTGCCACATTATAATTCGATATAACTTCACAATCCCACTTTTTAATTCCAAATATTTCGGCTGGAATTTCAACCTCCATATCTTGCTTTACCTTTACCTGACATCCCAATCGGTAATTTTCAGCAATATGTTTTCTTGAAAAATAAGGTTTTTCAGTTGGTAGAATTTCACCTCCACCAGAATGAACCTGGCATTCGCACATTGCACAAGTTCCACCACCACCACAAGCAGAGGGTAAGAAAATTTTGTTATTACCCAAAGTTGAAAGTAATGTACCTCCGGCGTCGGTCTCTATAACACGCTCACCATTAACCGTAATTTTAACCTTTCCTGAAGGGGATAGTTTTGCCTTTGCAAATAAAAGCAATGCAACCAGCAATAATACTACCATTAAAAAAACTACTACACTTATAATTATCGTCGCCATATCTTTTTAATATAAAAATTCTTCTTTTCGTTTCTAAAGTTCGATTCCCAAAAACGCCATGAAGGCAATCCCCATCAATCCAGTAATGATAAAAGTGATTCCTAAACCTCTTAAAGGAGCAGGAACATTAGAGTAACGAATTTTTTCACGAATAGCAGCCAATGCGACAATTGCTATCCACCAACCAATACCTGAACCGAATGCAAAGGCAGTAGCCTCACCTATAGAACTATATTGCCTTTCCTGCATGAATAGTGCACCACCTAAGATTGAACAGTTTACAGCAATTAAGGGCAGGAAAATTCCCAATGCACCATATAAGGCAGGAGCAAATTTTTCTACAATCATTTCAACCAACTGAACAATAGAAGCAACAACAGCTATGAACATAATAAAAGAAAGAAAAGATAAATCCATCGTACCACTTCCATTCACACCATAATCTTCGTCAAGCCACCACAAAGCACCTTCGGCCAAAACGTAATTTTCCAACAAATAATTCACCGGAACAGTAACACATAATACAAAAATTACGGCAGCACCTAAACCTGAAGCTGTTTTGACCGATTTGGAAACCGCTAAATATGAACACATACCTAAGAAATAGGCAAAAATCATGTTCTCAACAAAAATACTTTTTATAATAATGTTTATAATGTCTAACATCTCTCTATATTATTTCAATTAATTTTCTTCAATTAGTTTTCTGTTTTTCGCTCTTTGTACCCATATAACTCCAGCAACTAAAAAGAGAGCAATAGGCGATAACAACATCAGTCCATTGTGTTCATAAAACCCATCAGTACCTCCAGTGAGAGGGTCGAAAGATATTATCCAGGAATCTGGAATAAATTTGAATCCCCAAATTGAACCTGAACCGAAAACTTCTCTTAAAAAACCAACAACCAAAAGAATCCAGGTGTACCCAAATGAATTACCAATTGCATCTAAAAATGCAGGACCAGGTTTATTTCCTAAAGCAAAAGCTTCCAATCGACCCATAATGATACAGTTCGTAATGATTAAACCAACAAAAACAGACAGCTGCTTGGAAACTTCATAAACATAGGCTTTTAATATCTGGTCGACCGTAATTACGAGCGTTGCGACAATAACCAATTGAACAATGATTCTAATTTTATCAGGAATCATATTTCTAATTAAGGAAACAACCACATTGGCCATTATCAAAACAAAAAGTACCGACATGGACATTACAAAAGCATTTTCAAGCATAATTGTAATTGCCAATGCAGAACAAATCCCTAAAACCTGTATTGAAATTGGATTAGAATCATTTAAAGGATCCTTAATCAATTTCATGTTTTTTTTCGAAAACAATGATTCTTTTTTTGTACTCATTGCGATATATTTTATTCTTATTATTAATTATTTAATCTTATTCCAAGCTTTCATATAAGGCTTAAACCCAGCTCTCAGCATAGAGGAAACACCATTGGAAGTAATAGTCGCTCCTGCTATGGCATCAACTTCATGATTTGGCTCTTTCAAACCACCTTTTACAACCTTTAATCCCATATATTTCTCCCCTTTCATTACCATCTTCGTGGAAGATGTAAACATTTCCATAAAAGATTTTTCTGCTATTTTTGCCCCTAAACCTGGCGTTTCTGATTTGTGATCGAAAACAATCCCGGTAATGGTATTCTGATCGGCTCCTAAAGCTGCAAATCCCCACACAGGACCCCATAATCCATTTCCAGCCATTGGGATTACATAACTTGTGTCCGATCCATTTATGTAGGTGAAAACTGGATATTTACGTTTCTTTGGTTCGTTTTTCGTCGATTTATACTCTTTTACAATGTCAATCGTGAAAGCATTCTCACCTTCAATCGGATTGCCTTCGTAATTGTAAACATTACTTGTTACAGATTCCGTAAATATTTTTTCAATATCCGCTTTTTCAAGCTTTTTCAAACTGTCCATCGGTGCAAAACCAGCAGCAGACAAAATGAACTGCCTTTTCTCGTTAGCAACATTTTTCTGTTGGGGTTCTTTTAACGATGTAGCCAACAATGCTAATAAAGATCCACATATAGCCACAAGGACAACAGAAAATCGAATTGTATAACCAGTACTATTTTTATTAATCGCCATTTTATAAAATTTAATGGTTTGCTGTATTTAATTTTAATCTATTCAAACGTTGCTTTATGTTCCCCTGAATAACATAATGATCAATTAAAGGAGCCATAACATTCATGAAAAGAATTGCAAGCATCATACCTTCTGGATAAGCAGGGTTAAACACCCTTATCATGATACAAAACAACCCTATAAAAAAGCCATATATGACTTTACCCACCTCTGTTTGAGCAGCAGAAACAGGATCAGTAGCCATAAAAACAAGGCCAAACATAAAACCACCTGCAAACAAATGTTCTAAAGGACCTACTGTCATATAAGGATTTACTCCTGCTGTATTAAATATTATGGTCATAAAAACTGCACCAAAAATACCCGACAGCATTATTTTGAGGGACCCAACCCCTGTATGAAGTAGTAATCCTGCTCCAATCAATATGGCTATAACTGAAGTCTCACCGATTGATCCAGGAACAATACCTACAAAAGCTTCCCATAAGTCGAACTTTTCGGACAACTTAACCACTCCAGCTTCAAAAGATTGAGCAGCAGCTCCAACTGCTTCGCCAAGTTCATCCTTTGTATTTTTCATTACATCTACAGACGCCTTAAACCTTGAAAGCTGAGTTGCACCAGCAATTGCATCTACTTCACCAACTCTTTGACCTATTTCATTTAAGACGTATTTACCATTCTCAGCATAAGAGTATCCCTCTGGTAACTCGGTATTTACCCAGGCTTTATCTCCAGATAATTGTTTTGGATAGGCAAAGAATAAAAATGCCCTTGCAGTTAAAGCGGGATTGAGAATATTCATACCAGTACCTCCAAAAACCTCTTTAACAAATACCACTGAAAATATTGTAGCGACAGCTACCATCCATAATGGAGTATCAGCCGGAACTATTAAAGGAATCAACATTCCTGAAACTAAAAATCCTTCTTCAATAGGGTGTCCTTTTGCAATACAAAAACCAAACTCTACACCCAAACCAACTACATAAGAAACTATTACAACAGGAAGAACTTTAAGTGCACCAAAAAAAACCTGGTCTAAAAAACCAAATTCCTCCGTTAAACCAAGTGCACTGTAATGCTGGTAGCCCGTATTCCATATTCCAAATAACAAACATGGAATCATTGCTGTTATTACGGTATTCATTGTTCTTTTTAAATCAACAGCATCACGAATGTGAACTCCTTTTTTTGTTGTATGTTTTGGTGTAAACAAAAATGTAGCAAATCCATCAAAAAGCGGATACCACTTCTCATACTTCCCTCCTTTTTCAAAGTTGGGTTCTAATTTGTCTACAATTTTCTCTAAAAACTTCATCTTACTACTAATATTGAATTATTTTATGCGCATTCTTTCTTTACTAAATCCAAACCGTTTTGAAGAATTTCTTGAACGGGCTGTTTGGATGTACATGCAAACTCACACAATGCCAAGTCTTCGGGCACTACTTCATAAATCCCAAGTCCCTCCATTGCGTCAATATCTTCAACAAGACAAGACTTTAGGAGCTGCACAGGATAAATGGTCATAGGAAGTACCTTTTCGTATTCACCCGTAACAACAAATGCTCTTTGTTCACCATTCATATTGGTATTTAAACGATAGGCTTTACTCGGCATCAACCAAGACCAAAGAGTTCTGCTTAATGAAAATTTATTGGGCTGAATCGGAACTGCCCAACCAAAGAAATCGTAATTATTACCTTCTGGAAGAACAGTTACTTGAGAGTCATATGTTCCGAGAAATCCATCTTTTTCGACCTTAGTCCCTGTTAGAGGGTTTCCTGATATAAATCTTGGCGATTCTTCACTTTCTTTTAAGTTTCCTTCCAATATTCCTTCTAAATTCTGACCCAACGTAACGTTATAGTATTGAGGATTAGAAACCTCTGAACCTGTTAAAGCGATTACTTTTTTAGCAATGTACCTACCTGTTCTTAAAAACTCACCTATCATAGCGACGTCCTGAGCATTCACAGTCCAAACAACTTCGCCTTTATTTACCGGATTTATGTGGTGAATCTGTATACCAACATTACCTGCCGGATGTTTACCAGAAATTTCACCTAAAGAAACGTTATTTGCTTTCGTGAACAAATCACTGGCTTTACCGTATTTTTCTTTCAAAGATGCCAAGGCTTTGGCTGCACCATGAGAAGCAGAAATATTTGATGCGGTTTTATAGTCAATTTCAATATTTTTTCCTGCGTCATCGGTATAACTAAATTTATCTTCAGCGTTGAACCTAAGTTCTTTGTCAACAGAAATATTTAAGTTGACATAACCGTTTTTCGAAAATTTAGCCAAAGCATCAATACCCAATTGAAAATCTTCTTCTCTTCCTTCCAGTAAAAAATCATAATCCGGTGCCAGTGGACTAGTGTCAAAGGCTGAAACAAAAACTGCCTTTGGCAAATCATCAGGATTTGCTATGCAGTTAAAAGGACGCTGTTTTATGAAGGGCCATAAACCAGCCTCAAGAAGCTTAGCTTTCAAATCTTCTACAGAAGTTTCTGCGACATCAGTCGCACCAAAATCCTCAAAAGCTTCTGTTTTATCAACTTTAATTTTTATTTCCAAAATAACACGACGTGCTCCACGAACAATTTCAACAATTTCTCCAGAAACTGGCGATGAAAACTTTATCTTATCGTTTTCTTTGTCAAAAAATATTGGGGTACCTGCTTTTACTTTGGCACCTTCTCTTAGCATTAACTTTGGAATTACTCCATGAAAATCAGAAGGCTTTAGTGCTATAACATCAGACGCTGGTGCGTCTACTTTAGTTCGACTTGCGACACCTTGTAATTTGATGTCCGCCCCTTTTCTCAGCTTAATTTGTACTGACATTCTCTTTAAATTGGGTGATCAATTTACCTGCAAAAATAAGCAATCGTCAGATTCAAAACTAAATTTTTGAGTAACATGCTCTTTATTTAAATTGATTCTAAATAAACTTTTATTGACTATTTTTAGGTACCTGAACGTTACATTAGAAATATGAAATCATTTTTTACTCTGTCAATATTTGTCTGCTGCACCTTTAATCTTTCAGCATCATTCAAAAATGAAGCGTTTACGCCAACAATTAAAAGTGTTAAACTTGAAAGTTCAAACTCAAACTTTGACTTACCTATAATAACTCTGAATTCTGCTGAACAAATCAACTTAAGTTTTGATTTACTGTCCAATGATGCAAAAGAATTTAGCTATACATTCATGAAATGCGATGCCCTTTGGGAAAAATCAGAAAACATATTTTATCATGATTTTGCCGAAGGAATGGAAGATCAGTTCATAACTGATTTTGAATTTTCAGAAAATACCACAACAAACTATATTCATTACACTCTAGATTTTCCCTCAGAAGAATCAAAATTTCTGATAAGCGGAAATTATGTTTTGATAGTTAAAGACGTGGAATCTTCAAACGTTGTAATGACACAAAAATTTTATGTTGTAGAATCGAAAACGAAAATAATACCGGCCCCTAAAATTCCAATAACTTTTGATTTTAAGAACACGCATCACCTCATAAACTTCACAGTAAATCACTCCTTGGTTCCAAGTGATAATCCGATGAATGAATTTAGAGCTGTAGTAATACAAAACGGCAGATACGATAACGCTAAATATAATTTAAAACCCTCTTTTGTTAAAAACAACCAATTACTCTTTGATGATGAAAAATTTAATATGTTCGAAGCCGGAAACGAATATAGAATTTTGGATTTTCGAGATTTAAAACAAGTTGGGCAGGGAGTTGAAGAGATTTTTTACCAAGACTCCATTTACCATGTAATACCCACCATAGATTACAAGCGTGCTTATTCAAAATATAAACAAACCTTTGATAATAACGGGCAGTTTTATATTGAAAAAAAACCTTCTTTCGGAAATCCAAATTTAACATCTGATTATGCTTACGTTCATTTTAGATTTGCGCGAAAAATCCCATTGGATAGTTCTTCAGTTTTCGTTTTAGGCAATTTGAACGATGGAGAAATAAAGCGAACTTTTAAAATGACTTACAAAGATTCACTAGAACATTACGAGGCTCATATTCTGCTAAAACAAGGTGTTTATGACTACGCATACGCATCTAAAAAGATTGGAGACCAATCACTTATTTGGGAAAATACCGATGGAACTCATTATCAGACTAAAAATACATACACCATTTTAATTTACTACAAAGGTTTTAACGACGAATCCGAAACGTTAATAGGTGTTAAAAGATTTATTTTTCAGTAGCGCACAGCAGTTTCTTTTACTATTTTTGTACTATGGAAAGTTTAACTACTGAGGGTGTTGAAGTTACTGTTCGAAGTAATTATGAGGAAGAGTTTTCAAAACCATCCGAAGCGTCTTTTATTTTTTCCTACAGTATTTCAATCAAAAACGACAATGATTTCTCTGTAAAGCTCTTATCCAGAAAATGGTTTGTTTTTGATTCTAAAGGAGAACACTACGAAGTTGAAGGAAACGGCGTCATTGGACAACAACCTTCATTATCTCAAAATGAATCTTATAACTATGATTCAGGTGCCTCACTAACTTCTCCAATTGGTAGAATGCGGGGTTATTACATAATGGAAAATTTACTCACTCGAGAAAAGTTCAAGGTATACATACCCGAATTTGATTTGATTGCTCCTTTTGTATTGAATTAATCCTTTTTCCTGGGCAATACCGAAACCGTAAGGCGAGCAATACAGGTAAGCCTTTCTTCTTCGTCTGTTATTTTAATTTCCCAAACATGAATCTTACGCCCAATACTCAAGGGCTTAGCGACACCTTTTACCCAACCCGATTTTACTGACCGAATGTGATTCGCATTCACATCTACTCCAACACTGATTTCGTTACTGGGGTCAATGATCATTAAAGAGGCTATACTCCCTAATGTTTCCGCCAAAACCACATTAGCACCTCCATGTAAAATCCTCATCGGCTGAACAGTTCTGGAATCAACAGGCATCTTACCTACAAGAAAATCATCACCTTTTTCTGTAATTTCTATACCCAGGGCATCAAGTATAGTACTTTTGCTCATGGCGTTTATTTGATCAATACTGTAATCGCTTTTCCACATAAATTTTAAATATCTCCAGATGCTGGTATATCAATCTGAAACCCGAAAGTTACCTTTGGGAGCTCAACCCCTTGAGTTAGATTGTTTACAAGCATGCTTATTCTTGTTTTTGAAAAAAAACAAATGTTTTTATATCCTATTCTAAATTCAAAGCCATGCTGATATTTATCAATGAAATTGAGTTTTGATATTTTATTTTTGTAGTTCATACCATCAACCATACCTCGCGTTAAATAAATCGACCGAGCAAGAAGGTCACCATATAAATTCGCTTCAAAAAACACAGCCTTGTTTAAAAATTGATCCCCTTGAAAACGTATACCAAGCATCCCTGACATATTTTGAAATCTCAATTTTCTTTTTTCATGAAAAACAGAATCGATGTATAATGTACTGCTATCATTATTAAGTTGATACGCACTCCAGTTGTAACCAAATCCTATATTGAGATAAAGCTTTTTTGTTAGAGTAATGTTGTATTGGTAACGAACATCAAAATAATTGGATTGAAACTCTTTAATCAAATCGGATTGGTCGTTGTTCATATTCCAACCCCAGGAATAGATTACTCGATTTTTTGGACTAACCTCTGTAATTTTAGCAGAAAAATTATCGGGCTCAAAAATTTCATCCACGACATAATCCTGCCCCATCAAAGCAAACGGTAGAAACAATAATAAAACAATTTTTTCCTTCATTAGAATTCCTTTTCAATGTAAGTCCCTCTGTGAAACACCCTAATCATTTGACCTTTTGAGTGGTTCTTAAAATAAATTTTAGGCGATTCACTACTTTTTTCAAAAGTTACTACTTTATATTCTTTTATGTAACCTTCTTGATGAACGATTTGATAAAAAATCTGAGTTCCTGGATGACTTAAGTACTTAAAATAGTAATACTTGTCTACCAAATAATTTGGACTTTTCAACAAGGCTATCGATGGATTATCTCCTTTAATGGTGTCCTCATTAAAATATAATGTAGCACGAGGAACTCCATACCCATGAGAATAATCAAAATAGGGATACAAAGACGAAGATTTTTGAATAGTATCCATTAAATTCATTGGAGTTAATTTTGGTTGATTTTGAAGAACGCAAGCAGCAAAACCTGTAACCAAAGGAGCTGAAAAAGACGTTCCCTCAAGTTTTCTTAAATCAAAGCCGTCAAACCAAAAAACATTACCAATTGCAGTTACATTAGGTTTCAAATTCAAATCTTTTGATGGCCCATATGAAGAGTATCCTGTTCTAACACCCAATTTTCGATCTATCGCACCAACGGTTAAAATACTATCGGCATCACTGGGAAATCCAATTCTTTTCCAGGCATGATCACCCTCATTACCTGCAGCATTTACTATAAGCATTCCTTTCCTTGCAGCTAAATTTCCTGCAATGCTCATTAAACAACTATCTCCAGTAAGCATATCAAGAGAATGATTTCCTTCGATATAGCCCACAGAGCTGTTCACCAGGCGTGCCCCCTTTCTGTGACTCCATTCAACAGCTTTTAACCAAGATTCCTCAATAGATTTATTAGAACTGAAAAGGGATTTTATCTTTGCAAACAGAATTTCTGACTCGGGAGCGTGCCCAACTTGAATGGAACCTAATTTCCCAACAACAAATGATGTCACCATAGTTCCATGAGCTGGCCCTTTATTATAATCAAGTGGTTTATCGATCGAGAAATCCCAAGCATCAATAAGCCTACTATTGGTAAATATATGTTGAAGCTGAATATTTTTGTTCGCTCCTCGAAAACCAACATCAATAATGGATATTCGAATATTCTCTCCTGAGAGATTTCGTTTTTTAAAAAAATCACCTCCCATCGTATTAAGCTGCCAGGTAAAAACAGGGAAATTCTTTTTAACTTTTTTTTGAATCTCCTTTCCAAGAGGAATAAACTGTGAAGAATCACTCCACTTAATTACCTGTTTAACGAAAGACAATTGCTTAATTTCAGAAATGGAAGTCTCCGAACAGTAAACACTAACACCGTTAAACCATCTTAAAACGTACCCGAGGGAATCCGATAATAAGGAAACTTTGGAAATGTATTTACTGTTTACCGGTAAATCGTACCAATCATACATTGGCAAATTCATTAATCTCTTATTTTTTATGGCATTTGAATCAAAATACTCATAAGGATTAAAAAGGTGTTCTGTGTTTTTATTTTTAAAAATTACAAAATATGAATTACCTTTTCCCAAGAGCGAGAAGAACGTTAAAAGTAATACGTATGTAATTTTTTTTATCAAATCTTAAACTTTTCATAAATGGACAAATCATCAGGGACCGCCCCTTTAGTCTGACAAATTAAACCCGCAAATTCACCAGCCCTCTGCATAGCTAAATTTAATGGTAATTTTTTTATAACACCATACAAAAACATAGACGTAAAGGAATCCCCTGCACCAACAGTATCTTTTATATTTTCAACCTTTTCAACTGGACAAGAAACAATTTTTCCCTCCCAGTATAAAATTGCACCCTTAGACCCTTCAGTTAATAGAACTTTATTAATCCCATATTCGTTTCTTAACCAGACAATTACATCGTCAACCTTAAATACTTTTGATAAATAATTTAACTCTTCATCATTTATCTTCAGAACATCGGCTGAACTCAAACATAAATCAATTGTTTGAAAATTGTAAAAAGGTTCTCGTAAGTTAAGATCACAAACAAACGTGGTCTTTTCAAAATGATTTCTGTAGTTTTTGAATGATTCCTTATTGTTTTTAAAATACAAAGCCAATGAACCAAAAACAAAATAATCAGGAGCTGTAGTCTTTTTCATTGAAATGTACTCCCAGCCACATCCTTCATGAATAAGATAAGAGGGCTGACCATTTTTTAAGGTAACATCTACTCTACCCGTTTGGTAATTTTCATCCACTTGAAGTTGGTCAATTAAATCCTCTTGCTGTAATATTTGTTGAATCTCAGACCCAAGCACATCCTCACCAATCTTTGTTATTATCCCTGCGTCTTCTCCAAGCCTTTTCAGGTGTACAGCAACGTTAAATGGTGCTCCTCCAATTACATTTTGGTCAGGAAAACAATCCATTAATACCTCTCCAAAACTTAAAACCATAGTTTTTTATGTTTTTATCGAGACTTCTCGAAGTTTACAAATGTTTACTGATTTATACTCTTAATTTTTTGCAACAGCTGTTTATTATATTAACTGAATCTAATCAAAAAACGTATGAACAATAAAGTTAAAATCAATCCCGCTCCCATCATTGTCCACAGCGGAGTTTTTGTTTCCTTTCTCAAAAGCTCTCCCACCATCTTTTGCTGATTGGAAAAATTCTTTTTTAATTTTACTTTTCTACAAGAATAACATTGAGATGCTGTTTTTCTGGATAAGGGTATTAGAGGTATCCGAGCAATATGATAATAAATTTGAAAAATGCTTACTACGCCTCCTTTTTCACCACAACTCTCACACTCCTCATCCGGTATCTCTCTGGTTGCTAACAACTTATCCTTCCTTCCAAATAAAATCACTCTGACAATCTTTTAATTAAATTTTTCTGAGCTTTTTCCCAAGACTTGAAATAACCTGAATCTAAATACATTTCTTTCGCCTCACTATCCGTCATAATTAATTTCACTCCTTTTTTTACTTTATCAATTGTAACCTGCTCTATTTTTATGTATTTGGTTTCCATCCAATCTTTGAGTTCTTCTGGGAAATCTTCATCAGGCGAACCAATTAATCCGGCAACAGTTTCCGCAATTGTTAAGAATTTTGAGCAATCCATCAAAGAGGTATCTTCAACAGAGAAATCATGTAAAAAAGAATCTATCGAGTCTTTTATGGAGTGAATTTCTTTTTCCTGAACTATTTCATTTACCCAATCCAATGCTGTATCGTTTTCAAAATTTGATATTCCCCAAGCAGACATATTATTTTTTCTTCAAATTTAATATTTTATTCCTTCTAAATCATTTTATTTAGATATTAGTAAATTGGTTTTTTTAATGAAAAAGGTAGCTGTTGTCATATTAAATTGGAATGGAGTAAAACTTCTGGAAGAGTTTTTACCCAGTGTTTTATCATCTTTACCGGAATACGCTGAATTAATTATAGCAGACAATGCTTCAAACGACAATAGTATTGAATTCCTTACTTCCTGCTATCCACAAGTTAAAATCATTCAAAATACCAGTAACGGAGGTTTTGCAAAAGGATATAATGAAGCTCTTAAGTCCATTGAAAATGAATATTTAGTATTACTCAATTCGGATGTTGAAACGCCAGAAAAATGGATTGAACCAGTAATCAATATAATGGATGAAAATCCAAAAATTGGAGCAGCAATGCCCAAGATTTTACAACAAAAAAGTAAAAACCATTTTGAATATGCAGGGGCAGCAGGAGGATTCATAGACAAGTGGGGATTTCCATTTTGTAGAGGGAGAATTTTTGATACTCTGGAAGAGGATTTAGGTCAATACAATACCAATGTACCAATTTTTTGGGCAACAGGTGCCTGTATGTTTGTTCGGAATAATCTTTTTAAAAAACTGAAAGGATTCGATGAGTTTTTTTTCGCCCATATGGAAGAAATCGACTTATGTTGGAGAATACAAAAATCCGGGTACTTAATTTATGCAATTGGAGAATCTCACGTTTATCATTTGGGGGGAGGAACTCTCAATAAATTAAGTCCGCAAAAAACATTTTTAAATTTTAGAAACAACTTACTTTTATTGGTTAAAAACCATCCAAAAAAGATGTTTTTGATTAAAATTATTCAAAAATTATTGCTCGATGCGATAGCAGGATTTAAGTTCCTGGCTGAAGGAAACATAAAACATTTTTTTGCTGTTTTTAAAGCTCACCTTTCTTTTTACAGAAGTTTACCTCAATATTTAAAAATTCGAAAACAAATTAATAAAGACTCTATTAACAGCGAAATTATTGGAATATACAATTCGTCAATAGCAGGAGATTATTTTTTGTCCAAGAAGAAAAAATATTCTGATTTATCCAATACATTATTTTCGGAATACATAAATAAAGGAAAATGAATTTGACTAATCCTTGAACAGCTTAAACTATTAATTTCGTTAATCACACGATAGTTTTTTGCATCAAAAAATAATTCTACTCCTCTTTAATTTATATTGACTTTACAGTAATTTTCGTTAATTTTGCATACCCTAAATTCACCGTAACTTGAAGTTATCCGTTATAATTGTCAACTACAATGTTCAGCATTTTCTTGAACAATGTCTGCAAAGCGTGTTTAAAGCTTTGCAAAATATTGAATCGGAAGTTTGGGTAGTAGATAATAATTCTGTTGACGGTTCAGTTGCAATGATACAGGAAAAGTTTCCGGATGTTAAACTGTTTGCCTCCAAAAATAATTTAGGTTTTTCGCGCGGAAACAATCTTGCCATAAAAAAATCATCAGGAGAATACACTCTTCTTCTAAATCCAGATACTCTTGTTGAAGAAGACACCTTTGAGAAGGTAATAAAATTCATGGATAACACCCCCAAGGCAGGAGGTTTGGGGGTAAAAATGGTAGACGGTAAAGGAAACTTTCTGCCTGAATCAAAGCGATCACTTCCCACACCCTCTGTAGCATTTTATAAAATATTTGGTCTTTCCAGTCTATTTCCGAAAAGTAAACGATTTGGAAAATATCATTGTGGTCACTTAGATAAAAACGAAAATCATGAAATCGAAATTTTATCCGGTGCCTTTATGCTTATGCGAAAATCAGCACTGGATGAAGTGGGAATGTTGGATGAAGATTTCTTCATGTACGGTGAAGACATCGATTTATCCTATCGATTGTTGAAAGGAGGATATAAAAACTACTATTTCGCAGACACTCGAATCATTCATTACAAAGGAGAGAGCACGAAGAAAAGCTCAGTGAATTATGTATTTGTGTTTTACAATGCAATGATCATTTTTGCAAAAAAACATTTCTCTTCAAAAAACGCATCACTTTTTAGCTTTTTGATAAAAATTGCCATCTATTTCAGAGCCTCAATTGCCATATTAAATCGAATGGTAAAAAAATCAGCTTTACCCATACTCGATGCATCACTATTACTAGGTGGCATACTAAGTTTCAAACACTTATGGGAATCAAAAATAAAAGGCTTTTCATACCCAAATGAACTCCAATATTATTTCATTCCCGGAATATCACTCATAATATTAATGTCTGTTGCCTTTTTTGGTGGCTACAAAAAGAAGTTAAAATTGAGTAAAATCCTGAGAGGTGTTATTTTTGGAGCTGTTACAATATTTATTGGCTATGGTTTCATAGATGAAAAGTACAGGTTTTCAAGAGCAATTATCGCTTTTAGCGCTGTTTGGTCCTCAATAGCCCTGATTTCTTCACGAATGTTGCTTCAGTTTTTCAAATATGGAGATTTTGAAATTGACTCTAATTCACGAAAAAACGTAGGAATCATTGGTAATACCAAAGAAATTGAGCGCGTAAAGGACATACTTCAAAAATCAAACTTTTTATTGCAAAACTTTGTATTCATCGCATCCGATAACTCCTCTGAAAACAAGTCCTTTGTTGGCAACATAAATCAATTGAATGAAATTATTCAAATTCACAAACTGGATGAAGTAATATTCTGTGCAAAAGATTTATCATCAAATAAAATTATTGAAACAATGGAGTCACTCTCCAATCACGATGCAGAGTTTAAAATCGCACCTCCTGAATCTCTCTTTATTTTAGGAAGCTCAAGCATTGACTCACCGGGGGAACTTTATCTTATCGACATAAACTCTCTCAATAAGCCTGAAAACATAAGAAATAAAAGAATATTTGATGTGATTTCGAGTATAATTTTACTTTTCACATCACCACTTTTAGTACTACTTGTAAAAGAACCTTCAAAAATGTTCGGTAACATCATAAATGTTTTTAAAGGTAAATTTACATGGGTAGGATACAGTAAATCATTGAATTCGAAAAATGAACTGCCCATTTTAAAATCAAGTATTTTGTCTCCGCTGGACAGATTCGATGAAAAAAATCTTGAAAAAGAAACCATCGAACGTTTAAATATGCAATACGTAAAAGACTATCATCCCTTAAATGACTTGGCTATACTGATCAAAGGTCTTAAAAAAATTGACCAGTAGAGTTTTAAAGCCTTATTTAATTCTGTTATGCAGAATTGCTCAACTCCCCTATTTTAGTTAATTTTAACCACCACATTGCATAAGATTTTATGGCTCAAATCGAACTATTATTACCCAAGATGGGAGAGAGTGTAGCAGAAGCTACTGTAACCTCTTGGTTAAAAGAAGAGGGAGACTTTGTAGAATTAGAGGAAGGGATATTAGAAATCGCGACCGATAAAGTTGACTCTGAAGTTCCGTCGGATTACGAAGGAACATTGGTGAAAAAATTATTCAAAGAAGGAGAGGTCGTAAAAATTGGGACCCCATTTGCCATCATTGAAATACAGGGTGAAATTGAAAAAGAAAACAAAAGCGAATCAACTCCTTCAGCTTATGAGGAACCAGATTCTTTGGAGGAACCTCCAAAATTAACATCTTCATTGTCATCAATTGCCGTTGAAAAATCTACACAAAAAGAATCGGGAAAGTTTTACTCACCACTTGTTCGAAGTATTGCAAAAAAAGAATCTATAACCTACGAGGAACTCGAAAAAATAAGTGGTACAGGGCGCGAGGGCAGAATAACAAAAAATGACATACTAAGCTATGTTGAAAACAAAAATAGTGGAACATCATTCGATTTAGGTAAAAAACCATCTGAACAAAACCAATCAAAACCTGCAACCTCTTATTCCGGGGCTTCAGATTTAATTGAAATGGACAGAATGAGAAAGCTCATTTCTGAGCATATGGTAGAATCGAAAAAAACGGCACCTCACGTTACAAGTGTCATTGAAATTGATGTAACCAACCTGGTAAAATGGAGAAATAAAGTAAAGGATGAATTCCAAAAAAAGGAAGGATATAAACTAACCTTTACTCCAATTTTTGTCGAAGCAGTAGCCAAAGCCATAAAAGATTTCCCAATGGTAAATGTTAGTGTTGAAGGAGATAAAATACGCGTAAAAAAAGATGCAAATATAGGAATGGCTGTCGCCTTACCATCCGGTAATTTAATTGTACCTGTAGTTAAAGGTGCTAATCACCTAAATCTAATAGGTACAGCCGAATCTGTGAATAACCTGACACTAAAAGCTCGAAACAACAACCTTTCCCCCGACGATGTTCAGGACGGCACCTTTACAATAACAAACATTGGTACATTTGGAAATATAATTGGAACACCAATAATAAACCAACCAGAGGTGGCAATTTTGGCCACTGGAGTAATACAAAAAAAACCTGCAGTTATAGAAACATCCGAAGGAGATTTTATTGGAATTCGTCATATGATGTTTATGTCAATGAGTTATGATCATCGTGTAGTTGATGGGATGTTGGGAGGCAGCTTTTTAAGAAAAGTTGGAGATTATCTTGAAAATTTCGACATTAATAGACAAATTTGGTAATTATAACTTATTTTAGCCATTGAAAATTTACGTTTAGAACGTTAATTATTTGTTAATAATCGACTTTAGCACAGAGTTTGAAGTACTCTGTAAAACTTAGACATATGAAACGACTATCATCTCTATCCGCACTTGCACTATTTGTTTCTTCAAACTTAGTTGGTCAATACGATGTATTTATCAACAGAAATAATGAAAAGTTCAACGATGAAATTTTACAAAAACCAATAAAAAAGCAATACAACATTGCAGATGGATATTGGGATGATAAAAATTACGACTTCGCATTAAAAATTTACAAAAACATCCAAAAAGACGTTCCCTCAACAGCGTTTTTAAACTTCAAAATAGGAGAGTGTTATGCGAAAGGAACTCTACTCAAAAACAATGACTCTGCGCTTCATTATTTGGCCCTGTCTGCCGATAATGTTTCCTCAGATCTTGAGTTTGACGTGAACGACAATACGCTCCAATCTGCCCCGATATTTGCCTACTGGGAATACGCTACGTTGTTAAGAAAAAATCACAAAATAAAAGAAGCAAAGGAAAACTTCAAGTCCTTTGAAGAATCTCTTGGGAAAAACATAGACAGTGAATGGCAAAAGAAACTCGAAAGAGAAAATAAAATTTGTGAAACTGCAAAATTACTTCTTGAAAATCCAGTCGACATAATTCTGAAAAGCATAGACAATGTGAACTCAGAATATGCTGAATATGCTCCGGTTGTATCTGCGGATGAACAAACAATGATTTTTACATCCAGAAGAAAAATTAAAGGAGGTAGTGAAAGTCAACCAAAAGATCCAATCGACTTTAAATATTATGAAGACATTTACATTTCCAAAAAAGACGCTCAAGGAAATTGGAGTGAGCCTGAGTTAATTTCGGACAAGATTAATACGGAAGGGCATGAAGCTACAATTGGCTTATCAGTGGACGGACAGCAGCTTTTAATTTACTCAGCTCAGGAAGACCCCCAAGGAGATATATACTACTCCAAATTAAACGGTCAGGATTGGAGTAAACCCATACCTTTTGAAGCATTAAATTCAAAAGCATCCGAAACACACGCTTGTTTCTCAGCGGACGGTAAAACGATATTCTTCACATCGAACAGAAAAGGTGGTTATGGTGGATTTGATATTTACAGAGTAACCATGCTTCCAAATGGAGCATGGAGTAAGCCTTTAAATCTTGGACCTAAAATCAATACTGAATTTGATGACAGAGCTCCTTTCATTCACCCTGACGGAGTGTCCCTGTTCTTTTCTTCAAACGGACATGAAACAATGGGTGGATTCGATATATTCCAAGCAACCGACCTTGGTGAGGATGGATGGAGTACACCTGAAAACATAGGTTACCCAATAAATACAGCCGAAGATGATGTTTTCTACGCAACTTCTGTAGACGGTAAACGATCTTATTACGCTTCCAAAAAAGAAGGAGGTAAAGGAGAAAATGATTTGTACTTAATCACCATACCAAAACCACCCGTACAACCCATGACAATTATGTCGGGATACTTTACAACAGGAGATGAAGAAGGTACGATTCCTGAAGACGCAGAAATCATTGTTAAAGACAATGAAACTGGTGAAATTGTAGGTATATTTAAACCCAATAAAAAAACAGGTAAATATTTGTTCATTTTACCTCCTGATAAAAACTACAATGTAACATATAATGCAGACGGATACTTGTTTAAATCTGAAAACTTAATCGTACCAAAAAACTCTGCATTTCAATCCATTAAAAAGGAAATTAAACTAGCACCAATAAAAGCAAACGAATCAATTGTACTAAACAATGTATTCTTCGAATTCGAGAGCTATGATTTGACTCGTGATTCACGTACAGAACTTAATAAACTTTTTAATTTGTTATCGAATAACCCTTCAATTAAAGTTGAAATACAAGGACATACCGATTCAAAAGGTAAAAAATCATTCAACAAAAAGTTATCTCAAAAAAGAGCTGAATCCGTTAAAAACTACTTAGTTAAAAAGGGAATCAATCCAGAAAGAGTGAAAGCAGTTGGATATGGAGAAGACCAGCCAATTGCCAAAAACACAAATGCAGACGGATCCGACAACGAAGAAGGAAGAGCTTTAAACAGAAGAATTGAACTAAAAATTCTAAGCAAAGACGGAGAAGAAAAGGCAAATGTGAATAAGATTGTTGTTCCTGATAATCTAAAAAAATAAACAGCCCAGTATTGGTGTTAAAAAAGCGAATCAAATTTGATTCGCTTTTTTAGTATTGCTCAATTGCTTTTGTCAAACGATTGCAAACGATTTCTCTTAATTCTTTTGGTTCAAGAACAACAACATCCTCCCCGTAGCTCAAAACTCGTTCGATAAGTTCATAGGTTAAATAAACCTCTAATCCTATAACAAAACCTTTTTCATCTTCTGAAATAAATCTTTGCGAAGTATGTAGAGGTTGCGTAATCAAATATCCTTTTTGGGCAGAGGAAAACCTTAATATGACCTTAAAAAACTCTTTATCTACCTGAGTGATTCCAAAAGAGTACTTAAAAAATTCAAGTGGATCAAAACCCGGTTGAACGATGAAATCACTTTCCAATAAATTTAAATCTTTAATTCTATCAAGAGCATAAGTAGCCAACCCCCTTTTTTGCTGAACATATCCAATTAAATACCATCTATGCTTATACTCCTTTAGTAAATAGGGATGAACAGTTATTTTTTTTGATTCATTAGAGTCGAATCTTTTATATAGGATTTCTGTTTGATGATAGTCTTTAATTGCGGTATACAAATTCTGTAAAAATTCTTTTCCTGGGTAATTTGGGTAAGAGTCGAACTGAACAATTTTATCTATTCTTTCGTCCTGAACATCAGATGAAATATTCAATCGATCAAATATTTTTTCAATTGCGAATCTGAATTGAGCAAACATGGGGGACTCCCTGAAATTCATCAATGTGTTTGAGGCAAACTTTATAGCATCGATATCTTCACTTTTTAAAGGAATGGAATGAATCGTATATTCTTCATCTTTGTAATAATAGCCCATGTAAACTCTTGAAAACTTGATTGGAGCGAAAAAACCAAGCTCTTCATCAGTTCGCATCGCTCTAAAATCTTTTTCAATAGTACTAACTGAAATATGTTCACCCCAATCTGAGCCAAACAAAGAATCTTCGCACTTTGCTCGAATTTCTTCCAAAGTTGGGTAAGGTTTATACTTATTTCTAAGCATCGAATCAATTATACGATATCTTATGAGAGCATGTTTATGTAAAGACATACATCTAAAATAAAAATATTTTAACTTGAAGTCTTGTAAAATAGAGAAAAGACTTTAATCTTTAGGCAAACAATTAATTTTTAAAAAAATGGCAACAGTAACATTGAAAGGAAATGCGATAAACACCTCGGGAGAACTTCCACAAATAGGAAATAAAATGCCCGATTTCAACTTAGTAAAAAACGACTTAAGTGTATTATCAAACAATGATTTACAAGGAAAAAAAGTGGTATACAATATTTTCCCAAGTGTAGATACCGGAACATGTGCGGCTTCAACCAGAAGGTTTAATCAGGAAGCCTCTTCCTTAGAAAATACGACGGTAGTATGTGTTTCCAGAGATCTTCCATTTGCACAAAAAAGATTTTGTGGTGCAGAAGGTATCAACAACGTAATAATGGCATCGGATTATAAAAATGGAGATTTCGGAAAAGATTTGGGTGTTATTTTCACCGACGGACCACTAAGTGCTTTACTATCTAGATCAGTAATAGTAGCTGATGAAGATGGTAAAATCTTATTTACTGAACAAGTTTCTGAAACTGCAGACGAACCAAACTATGAAGCAGCGTTAGCAGCTTTAAAATAGAACTTCTTGATTTTAAACTCAAACATTCTAAAAACCTGGAGTGTTTGAGTTTTTACATAGTTCATCTGTTCTTAATTTTACCAGCATGAATTTAGACGAGCTTAAAAAAAAGGCTGCAACGCAAAAAAAATCCAACAAAAAACTAGTTGCGAAGCTCAAGAAAAAAAAAGGCGGCCTTGTTGATGATTTATTTATTGAAGCCCATTCAAACGTTTTCAGCTGTACAGATTGCCTAAAATGCGCAAATTGTTGTAAAACTACCGGACCTCTTTTTACCGATAAAGACATCGACAGAATCGCCAAACATTTAAATATAAAACCTACAAAATTCATCACCGAATATTTACGAATCGATGAAGATGGAGATTATGTTTTACAGTCTACGCCTTGTAAATTTCTTAAAAACGACAATTATTGCTCGATTTATGAAGTTAGACCTAAAGCTTGCTCAGAATATCCTCATACCGATAGAAAGAAGCAACATCAGATACTAAACTTGAATTTAAAAAACACAGAAATTTGTCCTGGTGTTTTTGAAATTTTCGAAGAAATTAAAAGAAAGGATATCTAATATTGTGAAATAGAATTCAAGTTTAAATAGTAAACTTAGTGAATGAAACAACTCTTCAATATTTACAAAAAAGATAAAAAGCCGATATACTACATCACGATTTTTTTTGTCTTTGTAAATTTATTCTGGTCTTTTTACAGCAACAACACATGGGATGATGACTGTCCTGCTCGATTTCAAAACACATTACATGCAATAGAAGATGCTGAACAATTTGTAAGTCTTTGGAACCGACCTTTGTTTGTTTTAATTTTTGTTTTACCCGTACAATTTGGTGCATGGACAATTCCAATAATTCAAACCTTTTTTTCAATTATATCAGGGTTAAGTTTGTATCAGGTTGCAAAAAGCCAAAAATTTCGATTTGCTTACCTGGCATTTCCTTTACTGGCATTTCAACCTTTCGTATTTGGAGTTTCCCGATACGCGATGACTGAACCATTAGCCGTAACATTAATTTGTCTCTCTCTTTTCTTTCAAAACAAAAAAAAATGGACTGCTTTTGCAATATGTGGATCCTTACTTCCCCTTGCACGTTTAGAATTGGTTATTTTTCTTCCTCTTTATGCAATCGCTTTAATACAAGCAAAAAAACACCTTTCAATACTGATTCTTGGAACACCTACTCTACTCTGGGCAATTGCAGGAGGTATATTAAACCATGATATCTTCTGGATTTTTGAGGAAACAATAGGAAAAGAAAAAAAAGAAAACAGATACGGTCATCAGGAGTGGCACACTTATTCATCAAGATATGCATACATAATAGGGCCTGTTGTATTCCTTTTCTCTCTCTTAGGTGCGTATAAAATCTGGAAATCAAAATTCCTTCGAATTTATATATTGCTCCCGTTTGTTTTGGGATTCATCGTTTACACACTGTTTTCCTGGAAATTAAATATGGGAAATGCGGCAGGATTTTTAAGAAACATAATACCCATTTCTCCATTCATAGCGCTTTTTAGTTTAGCAGGTATAAATACCTGGTTTGTGTTTGCATCCAAGAAAAATAAAAATTTAAGAAACTTTCCAAAACTGAAGAAAAAAGAATCCCTAATATGGACTAAAAAAGTAAAAGACTTCAACTTAAAAGTTCGAAATAACAAGATTTTATGTGTCGTATCATTTTCACTTTCCGTTTTTCTACTCTATGTCTTTTTTACAAATAAATTGGAAATGCATCATAAAAAACTAGTAGAAACTTATGATTTCTCCCTTTTTTACACAGCGATATTACTACTTACATCATTAATAATTTTTCTCTTTTTAAAAAGAAAACTTCTAAATTATTTATTTCCTTCATGTATATTCTTATTCCTGTCAAGTTATACCCTAATTACGGAACATCCTTTAGCCAATTCAAATGAGGAACGTCAATTGATTTCAAAATATGCTGAACTCTACAACAGCAGCTATTTAAATAATAAAAGTACACATGTAAATCACCCCTGGTTTTTTTGGAGTACTGGAATCAACCGATACGATTCTCAAATAAGAGCAATGAAAAAGGAAAGTCTTCATGAAGCAAAAGTTGGAGCCATAGCACTTTTTGAAACACGCTACAGCAATCGACTTAACGGCAATGTGAATAAAACTTATCTTAACGACAGCGAATACTGGGTTGAATTAGCACGTCACAGTACTCCATCGGAAAACTTTTTGATCAGTACATATGAAAAAGTAAATGGATTTGAAAACTATGAAAAAAGTCATTTTAAATTCATAGAAGCAACAAATGAATCTGATCCAACGGCTTTTTATTGTTTAGGTAATACCTACCTTACAAAACTTAATAATCTTGAAAAAGCTTATAACGCATTTGCCAAGTCAATACATATTGATTCAACCTATTCAGAAGGTTTTCTTGGCTTAGGAAAAACAATGATTCAAACAAAAAACTTCAAAAATGCAATTGTCTTCATTAACAAAGGTCTTGAAACATCACCTAAAAACTTTAATTTACTTTTACAAAAAGGGATTGCTCAAATTAACCTCCAACACTTCGACTCAGCCATAAAAACCCTTGAAAAAGCAAATAAAATTAAAAAATCGAACAGTAGTAGTTCTAAAAATAAAGAGCTTGACAAATTCAATGAAATTTTAAAAAACTATAAGAAATTAAAATCGCGCGAGATAAAGTAATTTAAATCGAACTCATTAAGCATTTTGAAATCTAATTTCAAATACAGAGAAGCCTTTATTTATTCCAACATTAGAATAATCAACTGAATTAAACCAATTAAAAAACCTAAAATACCACCCAACAATTCAATAAATTTGAATTCTTTCTTCATAATTGAATAAAGTATCTCCTCTAATTTATCGCTGGAAAAATTAACTACCTTATCGTATACTACTGATTTAACATCGATTTCACTCTTAAGTTTATCAGCATATGAATCGATAACTCCGGGAATAACATCCGTAATCTCTGTTAACAAGGTAGACTTTATCTTACTTTTCAAATCGTCGTTTAGAAACATTGCAAGCATAGGCATACTTGCAACCAGTTTGACATTTATAAAATCGTCAATTTTATTTTCTACGAATGCAATTACCTCCTGATTATCGGATGATTTCATTTTCGAGACAACATCATCTATAGAAAAAAGCTCTGATGCCACAATATGACCTAATTTTTCAGCCATAACCTTCTGTCGCTTTGGAAAAACACCTTGAACTTTAAAAAAGAAAAAGTTTTTGGGTTCTTTTGGATGAAACAGCATTTTTACGGCAATCCAGTTTGTAACCCAACCCGTTATAGCTCCAATAAACGGAAAAATAAAATACCAACTCATAATTTATAATTTTTGAAAAAAAAAGTCCCGATTACCGGGACTTTAAAATTAGAGACAAATCTTTTTATAAATGCATAAATTCCTTTTTGGCCATCAATTGTTCCTCAGTTTCTTCATTGTCTTCATCATCCACGCAACAATCAACTGGGCATACTGCAGCACATTGAGGTTCATCGTGAAAACCTACACATTCTGTACACTTATCCGTAACAATGTAATATACATCTTCTTCCTTTGGTTCTTGATCATCATCAGCTTCGTAATCATTACCATTTGGTGTGGTTACATTTCCCGTTAGAGATGTACCATCTGACAACCTCCATTCTACACCACCTTCATAAATAGCATTGTTTGGGCACTCCGGCTCACAAGCTCCGCAATTAATACATTCGTCAGTTATTGTAATAGCCATAATATACTGTTTACAGTAAAAATAATAAGTCATTCGATAAGAAACCAATTCAAGAATAAAATTTTTCAAATATTTGAATAAATAAAGCCTATTTAGAATCAAAACAGATAAGAAATGGTGATAATCAATCGAAAACAACAAAAAATTAAAAAAAGACACTTAACTTCAAGAAATTGATAACACCTTTTATTGATGCATGAAGCAATAGCCAAAGAATAGCTTATTTTAGCACCATGAACCTACTTGTAATAAGTAATTATCAAGATTATCACACTACTCGTCCCGAAGCTGACATTTTTAAAAAAATGTCTAAACTCGGAGTCAATATCACAATAATGACCTACGGTGAAAGTAAACATGCAAAAGAGTTCAAGGATTTAGGAATCAAGGTAATTGACTTTCATCCCGAAAAAAAGTTTGACAAAAAGGAAATTCTAAAAATCAAAAACACAATTATTGAAGATAAAATCAACATAGTTCATGCCTTCAGCAGCAAAGGAAGCTATGCAGCAATTAAAGCTGCAAAGGGACTCAATGTAAAACTTATTTTATATCGAGGATTTACTGGAAACCTTGAATGGTGGAATCCAAGTTCATACCTTAAACACCTCAACAAAAGAGTTGATGCAATCATGTGTAACTCGAAAGGTGTCAAAGAATACTTCGACAAGCAATTATTTTTCAAAAAAGATAAAGCCGTAACCATAAATAAAGGTCATGACACTTCTTGGTATGCTGAATATAAGCCAGTTGATATCAAAAAAGAACTGGGCTTATCAAACGATGCATTTTTATTAATAAATGTGGCCAATAATCGAAAAATGAAGGGGATACCTTATTTAATGAAAAGTGTTGCATTACTCCCAAAAAATAAAAACATTCATTTGCTTCTGGCGGGAAAAGGAATGAAAACCAGAGAAAATTTAGAGATTCTAAAACAAGCAGATTGCGAAGACAGAGTGCACTTTTTAGGTTTTCGAAAGGACGTTCTCAATGTTGTTGCAGCCTGTGATGTTTTCGTACTCTCTTCCTTATTTGGAGAATCAATCACTAAATCTGTAATTGAAGCCATGTCGCTTCAAAAGCCAGCAATAATAACAGACATACCAGGAAACGTTGAACTTATTGAGGATGGAAAAAGTGGCTTTGTTACGCCAAGTAAAAAACCCAAAGCCATGGCTCAAGCAATTGTGAACATGTACAACAACCCAGAAAAAACTAAGCAAATGGGTGTGGCTGCAAAATCGAGAATTCAAAATCAATTGAGCTCAAAACAAACGGTAATTCAACTTAAAGCACTTTATGAAAAAATTCTTGCTGAATGAAATAATTAATCCATTTCTGTATTCATTGAAAAATAAACTGTCTTTTTAAAATTGATTCCAAACAATTATTTCCATTCCCTTTTAAGAAAAGATTTTTTTAGACAAATTTAAATATGGAATTAAAATTTCTTTAAAGAAAAACGATATACTTGTAACCAACAAAAGAAAATTAAACCAAAAAAAAATGAAAAATCTTTCCTTAACCGCTCTAATTTTCGGACTATTTTTCCTCCCAAAACACATCAGCGCCCAAACTCTTACCGCCCCTGTTGCAGAGGGTGTCTACGGAGGTCAAATCCTGGATATTGAATCCTGGGAATTTGATACAGACTCTGTTTATGTGCTGATATCAACAGAAAGTCCAAACTCCATTTTTATAGGTAAAGGTTACAGAAACTCTACAAGAGAAAATTTAATTTTTTCTGTCTTAGAAAGTGCAGGAAGTGATGATGGATACGGCTCCAATGTTGAAAACATAGAAGTTCACGAATCCAGTAACACTATTTATTTTCTTGTAAATAGCTCACTTTACAAAACAAGCATTAACTCATCTTCGGCAACTCTGGTGGATGATTTGGTAAAAACATTCATTATCCAAAGAGATACCATGTGTTTAATTAAAAATAATCTAATTGCAGGAGGAAATGACACTCTGGTATTTGGACCCATCGATGGATCAGGAAATTTTACTCCGTCAAATGGCTTTAGTCTACTCAAACAATTCACCGATCCTCCACAACTAATTATATCCCCTGTCGACAACTCTATGCATCTGTTTGAAAGAGGTTCAAACCCACAAAGACAATATATAATCGATCCCTTCAATGCAATGAGCAATAGTTCTTCAATTGCCTCAGCAGTCAGTACAGCTCCTATTATTTCGAATGTTGAGTGGAGAACTTTTGGAATAGCAAATGATGGAACAGTTTATGTTGCCGGTCAACCACCTCTTGGTTCACCGACAATTAGGGACAGGGCAATTGCCTGGAGTTTTGACAATGGGTTCACATGGAACGATACCCTTATGGATGGACCCGGACCAGAAGGTGGTGTTGTAGGAAATAATTTTGTCATTGAGGATATAGGTGGAGAACGACACATCTATTGTGGTAATTTATTCCTGACCGACACATCTATTATGCATACCTGGTATAATCCTGGTACAGAACAAATCAATGATTTAAACAGAGCAAACGACGGAAAAACTCTTCAAGACCCCATCGACCAAGACATAAAGTACCATACAACAAACATTGGTTTTGGATATTCTGTATCTGCAGGAGACAGCATTTTTGGATGGAATGAAGGTATAGATGCTGTTCAAGTAAACGACATCGATATGAGCCCGGATTTTTCAATCGGTTGGGTAGCTTCAAAATCTGGAATTCGAAAAGTAGAAAACTACAACACACCCAGTGAGTTGTGGCATACGGCTTACTTTCCAAACCTTGATGGATCTCCATATCTATCGGTTGCGGTTGATACATTCGATAACAACATTGTTTTTGTAGGGAATCAGCGAGTTTACAAAACAACAAATGGCGGTACGGCCTCAGGATCCAGCGACGGTTGGAATGAAGTTTTCACTCCAGAAACTGGGACATATGGTTTTAATCGAATCAATACAAAATGTAATGTTATAGCAATTTCAAGACTTGACAACAACATTATTCTAGCCGGTTTTTCTCAGGATTACACCAATAAAGGTGGAGCTTTTTACAGCTTAGATGGAGGAAATACATGGGACCAACTCTTACTCAACACCAGCTCTGTTGGAGAAGATTTGGATGTAAACGATATTGAACTGGTTGAAGAAGGTGGAAATGTAGTTGCTTATATTGGAGTTGAGTCGGATGTTATGACCTCGGGAGCATATGGAATATACCGAGCTGAATTATCATCAAGTACATGGAGTGTAACACAAGAAAGTGTTTTTGGTGCAACCGACAATATCATTGATCTTGAAATGAACCCGGCTCGTGATACTCTGATTGTCCTCTACAAAGACCCAGGGTTACTCCCTGTTAATAACGTTATTTTTAAAGATATAACAACGAATACCTGGAGTTCCAATTACATCGGACCACTCTCAGATAATGGCAACGCAACCGCAATTACTGTTGGGGACGGTTACATATTTATGGCCATAGAAGAAAAAATATATACATGTCCATTCACTTCACCTCTAAGTTGGACTCTAGCTTATTCTTACCCTGTTGGAATTGACATTAATGTTCTTTTTTATGACGAATTGTTGGTAGGGACATCTACTGGACTTTATGCTCAAGAACTAGACTTAACAAACGTAAGTACAAACCCTAATATTGAAATAAACAAAACAATTGTGCATTACAACACTGCCTCAGGTAACATCGATGTAATTTCTGATGCTAAAATAAATGAAATAAGCCTTTACGATATTGGAGGGAAACTCATTTTAAACGAATTTCCAAATCAATCTAAATTCAGTGTAGAAGCCAATTTAACCAATGGAATTTATATTTTAAATTCTCAAAATGAGAATGGAAAAGTTAATTCTCACAAAGTTATTGTTGTAGAGAAACGCTAATTAATTTTAATTTAAATGTAAGCAAGACTGGATTTTTTTTTGTTTCTTATAATAAATCACAAACAAAAAAAGCCATGAAAACTGTATTAAAGAATGGAATATTTGCATTTATTGGAATTGGAGTATACTTTTTAATAGCAGAACTGCTTGGATTTAGTAAAAGCACACCTTTACGTTTACTTAACTTTTTCATTTTGGGATTCTTCGTCAACAAAACGATTGTCCATGTAAAAAAATCCAACAAAACTTTTGTTGTTCAGTTTACCCATTCGCTATTAACTTCAATATTAACGGTTTTTCTCAGCACCATAGCATTGGCTTTTTACCTCTACTTATGGAAAGGTTCTGACTACATTAACTCGTTATCTCAACCCCTATTGAATATGGGCGCGCTAAAATTAAGTATGCTTCAATTCAGTTTTGCTATTTTCACTGAAGGAATTGCTTCCGGAATTATTCTAAGTTTCGGGTTAATGCAGTTTTGGAAAAATAGGAAATTAGAGTAGTAAAAAAGGCAAGTTCCTTTATGAACCTGCCTTTTGAGAAGTTATACTGTCAAACCTACTTCACAGTAATTTTCCGAACAGCTTGTTGATTGCTTGACATAACTGTAACAAAATAAATACCAGGACTTAAAGCACTAATGTCTAATTTCCCTGAAGCTCCTTGAAGGTTTTGATCCAGAACAACACTTCCAAAAATGTTAACCATTTGAACGCGATCAACAGTATTATCGTTCGAAATCATTAAAACGTCTGTTGCTGGATTCGGGTAAATAGACAATCCCGAAAGAAGATCGGTTTCAGTCCCTGTTGTTGCACATGCAGCACACTGACCAAAGGTAATATCATTGCTTAAGGGATCCGTAGTCTCCCAAAATCTATTGAAATAACCACCTTGATTTTCTATACACGGTTCATTTGTTAAGTCTTCGAAAACTCCATCAGCAACAACCTTGTACTCCATTCTATCCGTTGGCACTGGGTCGAAGGTAAAGGTCCATGAACCATCACCGTTATCAGCCGCAACAGGTCCTCCATTAGGATCCCATCCCCACCAAGGACCGGTCATCCGGACAGCGGAAGGCGATTCATCACAAAAAGAAACAGTGATATTAAGTTGACCAAAGGCAACAGACGAAAAGAGTAAACTACATAAAATAAGCGTAAAATTTTTCATGGGAATAAGAGTTTGGTTTCGCTTTAATATACAATAAGTTCAAATACGATGCACAAAAAATAATCATCAAAAATTTCAATGTAACTTTCAACAAATTTTCACGAATACTAATAGATGTAATTTTAGAAACCACTACACAAAATGAAAGAAAACTGATTCAAGTTAAGATTTATTTAATATTTGTAATAGGTATCTAATTATCAATTTAAAATTGTGAACATATCCAATATAGATTTTTCAATTCTAATCATATATGCCGTTACAATTTTGTCAATTGGCTTATATGTTTCAAGAACAAAAAAAGGCAAGGAAAAAAACTCAAGTGATTATTTCTTAGCCAGTAAATCC